>Ga0209717_1000796_pt1 | contig 37010 bp, 23 predicted proteins | sample AD_UKC048_MetaG_FD_184418 | JGI IMG/M metagenome (GOLD analysis project Ga0209717, IMG submission 184418) | Active sludge microbial communities of municipal wastewater-treating anaerobic digesters from USA - AD_UKC048_MetaG (SPAdes) (version 2) | ecosystem: Engineered > Bioreactor > Anaerobic >...
ACCCCACAGCCAGATTTGGAAGATTAAGCGAAACAAGTTTAATAATCGAGTATATTTTTCGAAGCGCTCCGTTGTGAAATGGGGCGCTTCTTTTTTAGGAATAAAATCTTGTTTGTCAGATTTTTAAATAAAATAAAAACAACCTTTGAGCCAGTTCGAAAAACTCCCTGCTTTCCGTACTACTGGCAAAGATCATCAAAGCAATACATCCCAATCCCTACTTTACTACGTATATTAGTGCAGTACCATACCGCATGAAAAACGCAAGCATTTATATCCTTTTACTGGTTTACCTTACTGCATCTTGCATAGGGATATTACCCGTATTGAAGGACGTGATTGCGCACGTCTTTTGGCACCATCACCACATCGAGCATGTTCACCACGGGGAGGAAGGGCACACTCACGTTGCAGACGAAATTGTACAGTTGTTGAGGCCGTATAAGGGAGATACAGCTGCCTTCTCGGCAATTCCCGAGCATAAATTTAGTTTATCGTTGCATATAGGTTCAGCAATCCTGATGTTGACAAGCTTTTCATCCACTTCCGGACAGCTTGTTTCACTCTCTACGTTCCGCTTCAATCTGCCTGAGGGCGTAGGTTTGGCGGTTTTTCTTCCACCGGAACAAGCCTGATTTCGTCCCATTCTTTGCTGTTCAATCATCTGCCTTCCTCGACAAGGGATCAGGCATGATACTTCTTTGCCAAACACTCTAGCGCAGGAATACCCAATGTATGGTATACCTGGCCTAGCCAAAATATTGCAACATGAAAAAGCTTTATGGCTCAAAAACAGCCCTTTTAGGTTTGCTTTTGGTGCTCAACACGGGCTTGCTTTTCGCACACGACATCATCGGGCGTGTGACCAATGCCCGCACCGGAGAACTCATTGCCGGGGCTACTGTTTTTATTCCATCGCTCCAAATTGGCACCAGCACCAATGAACTGGGGGCGTTCAAAATAAAAGACCTGGATGGCGAACAGTTTGACTTGACCATTTCCTACCTTGGGTTTGTGACCCAGAATGTACAGGCCAATACCAGTGTACCCCTTGAGATTCGCCTGGAACCAACGGTGCTCAACCTCAGCGAATTTGTGGTGAACAACCAGCGCGACCTCTCAAAAACCATGACCCTGATCAATAAAATTGACCTGGAACTGCGGCCAACCCGTTCCTCCCAAGATGTATTGCGGATGATCCCCGGGCTTTTTACGGCGCAACACGCCGGAGGGGGTAAGGCTGAACAAATCTACTTGCGCGGGTTTGATATTGACCACGGCACCGACATTCGGGTAACCGTGGACGGTATGCCGGTCAATATGGTCAGCCATGCCCACGGGCAGGGTTATGCCGACTTGCATTTTTTGATCCCGGAACTCATTGACAATGTTGACTTCAACAAAGGCCCGTACTATACCCAACAAGGGGATTTCACCACTGCGGGTTATGCCAACTTCAATACCCGTAATGCCCTGTCGCGCAGTTCCATCAAGTTAGAAACCGGACGCTTCGACACGTATCGGGCGGTAGGGTTGATTGATTTATTGGGTAAAAACGCCGATAGCCGCCAGAATGCCTACTTCGGCTCAGACCTGACCTTTACGAATGGCCCCTTTGAAAGCCCCCAGAATTTCAACCGCATCAACTTGATGGGCAAGTACCACGGCCTGATTGGCACCGATCAGGTGCTTACGGTGTCCTTGTCTACCTTCAGCAGCCGTTGGGAAGCATCCGGGCAAATTCCAGATCGGGCTGTCCGCAGTGGTCTCATCAGCCGTTTTGGCGCTATTGACGACAACGAAGGGGGCAACACGAGCCGCACCAATGCGAACATTCAACTGCTCAAAACCCTGGAGAATGGCGACTTGCTGCGCAACCAGTTTTTTTATGTCAAAAACAAATTCCAACTCTTTTCCAATTTCACTTTTTTCCTTGAAGATCCAGTTAATGGTGACGAAATTCGCCAATTCGAGGATCGGGATATTTTTGGCTACAACCTTTCTTACACGGCAGAACGTAAACTTGGTGGCATGTCTTTGCGCTCAGAGGCGGGATTAAACATCCGCTACGACAAAACCAAGGGCACGGAATTGTCGCGTACCCTCAAGCGCAATACCCTCCTCAGTTACTTAGCGCTGGGAGACATCGATGAGTTGAATGCTGCACTTTATGTGGATGAAGTGCTGAAAGTGAGTGAACGGTTTACGATCAATGCCGGATTGCGTTTCGACCAGTTCAGCTTCGGCTATGTCAACCTGTTGGATAGCCTGTACGATCACCCCGTGGTGTCTGCCAATACGGTCAGTCCCAAGTTGAATTTTTATTACAACGTGAATCCGAGTGTACAGATTTACCTTAAGTCGGGTATCGGTTTTCACTCCAATGATGCTCGGGTAGTGATCCCACAGAATGGCGTTGAAATTCTACCCAAGGCTTATGGGGTTGACTTTGGCGCTTTTGTCAAGCCATTTCCCAACCTGTTTTTGAACGTAGCAGGCTGGTTTCTTGACCTAGATCAGGAATTCGTTTACGTGGGCGACGCGGCCGTGGTTGAACCCTCGGGCAAAACGCGCCGTTATGGCCTTGATCTATCGGCACGTTACCAGGCGACCAATTGGTTGTTTGTAGACCTGGACATGAACTACACCCGGCCGCGTAGCCGGGAAGGTGTTGAAGGGGAGAATTTCATTCCATTGGCCCCCACGTTCACCAGCATTGGTGGCCTGACGACCAAATTTGCCAAGGGCTTGAACGGCAGTATCCGCTACCGCCATGTTTCAGATCGCCCAGCCAATGAAAACAATACCGTAACTGCCTTGGGCTATACCTTGATCGATGGAGGGCTCACGTACACGGCCCGCAAAGCCGAGTTTGGCTTGTCATTCGAAAACCTCTTGAACGTAGACTGGAACGAGGCGCAGTTTGATACCGAAAGTCGCTTGTTTAATGAGCCGGAATCCGTATCAGAGTTGCACTATACGCCAGGGACGCCATTTTTTGCAAAACTGAGTGCGACGTTCTTTTTCTAGGAATTCATTTTTTTTCACCACGGTTCATACAGATTTCCACAGATTTTTTGCCAAATCCATAAAATTTGTGGAAATCTGTGTGAACACGTGGTGAATTTATCTTTTAAATTTTCGTCGGAGGGCGCGGTATTACCGCCGACAATGTTTGAAAAAAACGATGCAAAAAGACAAAGGGAAATTGTATTTGAACGGGACGGATGTATTGAATACGCTCCGAATTTATAAGACCATTGCGGGCAATGGTTTTTGATACATAACCACAGATTATTACGAAACCCAAGCATTTCGGGTGGGGTATAGTCGAAAGTTTTAAAAAAAAATCAGCACAACTTGTTACCCACCTGTTAAGACCCGCTTAAAACAGGTAGGGTATCTTGATTTGTATTAATTTTGCCCCAGCAAAAAACTCTATACCACAAAATCATCGAACATGAAAAACTTATTTGCTGCATTGCTGACGCTGGTATGTTTGGGCTGTGCCCAGGGACTGATGGCGCAAAGTGCCCAGGCTGCTAAGGATGAAGTAAAAGTAGTCACTGTAAAAGTAAGTGGCTTGTGTTGCAATGGCGATCTGGCCACCCTCAAAAAGAAACTGGTCAACCAGGAAGGGATCGATGAGGTAAGTGCCGACAATGCCAAAAAGGAAGCCACCAACATCAAGGTGAAATACCACACGGCCTTTATTTCTGAAGCAAAAATTCGCAGCCTGATTGAAAAAACCGAAGGTTGTGAAAAAGATGGCGAAATGCCTTACAAAGTAAAAGCGGTGACCTATTTGTCGCCACAATAAACTTCCAGACGCTTACTCGCCGGATGCACCGGCATCCGGCAAAATTTTCTTACCATGCGCTTTCTGTTTTTGCTTGCTTCCCTGCTTCCTTGCATACTTTTTGCCCAAAGCATCAAAGGCAAAATCTTCGGGCAAACGCCCTCTGGTAATGAAATTTTACCTGGAGCTACCCTCACGTTGCTAGGAACCTCCCAAGGTGCAGTGAGCAATGAGTTTGGCGTATTTGAAATCAATGTTCCAGCCACTATCGAGCACCGTTTGATTGTCTCTTTTTTAGGGTTCAAAACCGATACGATTGCGGTAGGGGAGCGAACCTATTTCTCCGTTTACCTTAGTCCTGATCCCAAAAACCTGGAAGCTGCAACCGTGGTGGCGCAACAAGGAGGTTCCTTTATCTCCGCTTTACAAGGCATCAAGGTGGAAGTCATCAACCAAAAAGAACTCACCAAAGCAGCCTGCTGCGATCTCGCAGGTTGTTTTGAAACCCAGGGCACCATCCAGGCTCAAACTACCAACTTGCTACTCAACAGCAAAGAACTCCGCATCCTGGGCTTATCAGGGACCTACAATCAAATTCTGGTGGACGGCATGCCGATGATTTTGGGTGGTTCTTTCACGTATGGCATCAGCAGCATTCCCGGCACTTTGGTGGATCAGATTTTTGTGGCCAAAGGTGCCAATTCGGTCTTGCAGGGCTTTGAAAGCATCAGCGGCCAGGTCAACGTCGTCTTGAAAGAACCGAACCCCGACAAAGAAAAAATTCTGCTCAACGCCTACCTCAATTCCTTTGGGGAAAAGCACCTCAACGCCAATTTTTCGACCACCTTGGGCAAAAACTGGAAAAGCCTGACCTCGCTGCACTTGGTGCAACCCGCCAGCAAACGCGACCGCGATGAGGATACTTTTTTGGATTTGCCCTTGCTGACCCGTTTGGCCATTTACCAAAAATTCACCCTGGGCGACGAACAAACTGCTGGCTGGAGTAGCAAAATCGGCCTGCGTTATTTGGATGAAAAACGCATCGGCGGGCAAAGCAATTTTGACGCCAAACGTGATCAGGGCTCCAACCAAGTCTATGGTCAGGTGGTGCAATACCAACAACCCGAGTTGTACACCAAAACTGCATATCGCTTTAATCCTCAATCAAAAATATCTTTGATTGCCTCGGCTTTCCAGCACCAGCAATCGGCCTGGTTTGGCGTTACGCAATACACGTCCAAACACCTGAACGCCTACGCCAACCTACAATACGAACAACTTTGGGCGCAAAAACACGACCTGAAGTTTGGCTTCAGTTACCGCCACCTCAACCTGGCCGAAAGCATCCGTTTTTCCAACAATGACCTGGAGCGTACCTTTGCTGGCGACTACCTGCGCCAGGAACGCACCCCCGGGATGTTTGCCGAAAACGTCTTCAATTTTGACCAATTCAGCATCATTGCTGGAGCCAGAGTCGACCACCATCGGCAGTTTGGTTGGCAATTCGTACCCCGCCTGACCCTGCGCTACAATGCGGGGGATGCCACGGTGATCCGCGCCAATGTAGGCCGGGGCTTGCGCTCGGTCAACTTATTTGCGGAAAACATCTCTTTGCTCATCAGTTCACGCGACATTCAATTTGCGGAGAAACTTGATCTGGAAAAAGCCTGGAATACAGGCATTAACCTTACGCATACCGCCAGTGGGGAGAATTTAGTCGCAACTTTTTCAACGGATTTGTACCATACTCGCTTCCAAAATCAAATTTTTCCCGATTACGATAGCGACCCAAGTTTGGCCATCATCCAAAATTTTCGGGGTACTTCAATTTCCAATGGCTTCCAGTTCGACGCCAAGTTTGTGGTAGCTAAAATTTTTGAAGCCAAGTTTGCCTACAACTTTCTGGATGTGTACCGCCGCACTGGAGAACGGAAAATCCAGTTGCCTTTTAATGCGAAGCACCGTTTGATGGCTGCTTTTTCCTACGAACCCAAAAACAAACAATGGCACGCTGATGTGAACATGCATTGGATGGGGCCACAACGTTTGCCAGATACACGATCTTTACCACAATCTTTCCAACAGCCTGAGTTTTCACGTGCTTTTTCAGTAGCCAATGTCCAGTTTACCAAAGTTTGGAAAAAGCTGGACCTATATGGAGGTTGTGAAAACCTTTTCGATTTCCGACAAATTCGCCCCATCATCAATTGGCAAAATCCCTTTGGTGATTATTTTGATACGGCTTTTGCCTGGGGACCTACGCGGGGAAGGGAGTTGTATGTGGGGGTAAGGATGAGGTTATAACTTTAGGTAGGTTTAAATTTTTTCTTTCAATCCAAAAAACATTGGGCATTGGTTTTACTGCTAAAGCAATTGTTCAAAAGAGTAAAAATAAGAAACTACCTTTGGCAACATGAAAATTATTTCGTGCATACTTGCTATTTATATTGTACTCTTATCAATAAATCCCTGCTGCTCAGAAAGCAACTGTACGGGCGGCGACCACTATACTAACCAAGAGCACACGACAGGCCACCATCACCAAGACAAGGATTGCACAGACAATTGTTCACCATTTTTTACATGTGGAACTTGTTTGGGTTTCATTTTACCCGCCACAACTTTTCTCTTATTAACTGAACAAGCAGTTACTTTGACACAGTCGGATTTTATTTACAATCCCTTTTTCATTTCAGAGTTCAATCACTCTATCTGGCAACCACCAACCATTAGTTAGTGTTTTTGTGGTTTAGACGCAAACTATTTTATGTGGTACGTAGTACCGCTCACAATCCTTTGTTAAACATTAACTAAGTAGTCAACAATGAAAAAATTTATCCTACTGCTCATCGCAGCAATTAACATAGTAACCGTATTCGGACAAAATTCCTTTAAAGCAGTCATCAAAGACAGCGAAACCAAAGAACCTTTAATTGGTGCGACAGCTCTTTTAGAAAAAACGGCCAAGGGAGCAATTGTCGATGTAAATGGGATGTTATTAATTGAAGATATCCCAGACGGTAAACAATTAATCGTGTTCAGTTATGTTGGATACGAAACCCGAAAAGACACTTTCGATTTTCCGCTTTCGTCTACAGAAGCTGTTGAAATACTCTTGATGAGTAGTGAAGAAGAATTGGAAGAAATTGTTGTTTCGACAACGAGAAGTACCCGAACAATTGAGAATATCCCAACCCGGTTAGAATTTATTGCAGGAGAAGAACTAGAGGAAAAAGGGAACATGAAGCCTGGTGATATTCGAATGATGCTAAACGAAAGCACGGGCATTCAAACACAACAAACATCGGCCACGAGTTACAATTCATCCATTCGCATACAAGGTCTGGATGGGAAATACACCCAGATTTTGCGGGACGGTTTTCCCCTTTACTCCGGTTTTTCGGGGGGATTAAGTTTGTTGCAAATTGTCCCACTTGATTTAAAGCAAGTGGAAGTGATCAAAGGAGCATCATCAACGCTTTATGGCGGTGGTGCGATAGCAGGTTTAGTGAATTTGGTTTCCCAAACCCCGAAGGAAGAAAGAGAACTTAAATTTTTGCTCAACGGAACTTCCGCTTTGGGACTGGACGCTAGTGGTTTTTATGCCCAAAAGTTCAAAAAAATCGGAACAACTGTTTTTGCATCTTACAATTTAGGAACGCCTTATGACCCTGCTAATATTGGCCTGACTGCTATTCCGAAATTTAGTCGCTACACGGTTAATCCAAGATTGTTTTTGTATTTTAATGACAAAACTACGTTGAATGTCGGTTTCAATAACACGGCAGAAGTCCGTACCGGAGGCGATATAAAATACATTCAAGGAAATGGCAATAATATTCACTCTTATTTTGATAGGAATGAAACAAATCGGTTTAGCACACAATTAGGTTTTGACAGAATTCTCAATGAAAAGTCAAAATTCTCCCTAAAAAACAGTGTGAGCTATTATGACCGAACTATTGAAGTTTCCGATTACGTATTTTCGGGTAAACAGTTGTCTTCATTCAGTGAAATAAACTTCACCCATGAAAAAGAAAAAACAGAATGGGTTGGCGGCTTGAATTTGTGGACAGATGAGTTTTCTCAGCAAAAAATTGACACTCAAAAAGTAGTTGATTACAATTACACTACTGTTGGCGCATTTGTTCAAAACATTTTTAACGCAACGGAAAAATTCTCTCTTGAGACTGGTTTGAGAGGCGATTACCATAATCAATTTGGCTTTTTTGTTTTACCAAGAATTTCCGCAATGCTAAAATTAAATCAAAAATTTACTGTACGATTGGGCGGTGGAATGGGCTACAAAGCACCGACAGTTTTTACAGAGGATGCAGAGCGAATACAGTTCAGAAATGTTTTGCCCATTAGCATTTCAAAAACAAAAGCCGAGCAGTCCATTGGTGGAAATTTTGACCTCAACTATAGAACAGCTCTTTCAAAAAAATTATTTTTTAGTATTAATACGCTTTTGTTTTATACACAAGTTAAAAATCCTTTATTACTCGTTGCAAATCCAAACGGCTATCATGAATTTCAACAGCCAAAAGGGTTCATCGATACCAAAGGGATTGAAACCAATATCAAATTGACGTATGGAGATTTTAAACTTTTCATCGGCTACACCTTGGCAGATGTAAAACAGCATTACTCCTCCACTACGACAGATTTTCCCCTTGTGGCAAGACACCGATTGAACAATGTTTTGATGTATGAAATTGAGGATAAATTAAAAATTGGTCTGGAAGCCTATTATTTCAGCCCGCAAAAATTAAATGACGGTGCAACCGGGAAGCCATATTGGATTAATGGACTAATGGTTGAAAAACTTTGGGAACGTTTTTCAATATTTGTCAACTTTGAAAACTTCCTTGACACCCGCCAAACACGCTTTGACACCATTTACACAGGGACAATTACTAATCCAACTTTCAGAGATATTTACGCCCCTGTGGACGGTTTTGTAATTAATGGAGGGCTAAAACTCAAACTGTGACAGCATACTAAAGAGCAGTAGTCACAACTAATTTTGGTTTAATAAATCGAATAAGCATTTTCAATCGTTAAAACAAGATTAGTTGTGACTACTGCTCTTTATGTTCAAGTAGTGAGTTATTAACAACCCGAATTTTCCCGCGCTTTTTCCGTGACCAATGTACAGTTCACCAAGGTTTGGAAAAAACTGGATCTGTATGGAGGTTGTGAAAACCTCTTTGATTTCCGCCAGATTCGGCCCATCATCAATTGGCAAAATCCCTTTGGGGATTATTTTGATACGGCTTTTGCCTGGGGGCCTACGCGGGGGAGGGAGTTGTATGTTGGAGTAAGGATGAGATTGTAACCCACAAGATGTTATGTACTTGTTAAAATCCTGATTTTTAACACTGAACCCTGATTTTTTTTGTCTTACAAGTATAAAGATGTTATCTTTGCACCCGAATGATGCACCAACGTTTAGGCATATTATTACTACTCAGCGCACTGTTTTCCGTTACATCGGTCAATAGTGGCAGCGCGTGTAATGATGTTTCTAAATACCATGTGGGCATAGTCAGTGAAAATATCGCTGAACAAGCCAGGCATGGAGAAGACCTTGACAATTGTACTCAAGTCTTTGATGATTGCACACTTGCCCATCCAGGCCAAGATTGCCCCCCCGATTCAGATGGTTGTGGACATTGCCACTGTCCAGGCTGTGGCTCTATTTTTAACATGCTAGTGGTACATACCGCATTTTCTCCTTGCGTTTGTCATACTTTAATTCGTCAGTCAACTCTTGACCGACAGGCATTTTACTTTGCCAAGTATGTACCCGAGCGCCCTTTCCTTCCCATCTGGCAACCGCCGCAAATAAAAGCATAATAACTTTTCTGTTGTACAATTGAGCCACTCTAACCCGGTTTTGAGTGGTTGATTTTTATGCTTTTATTTGAAAACATCATGTTGGATAAAATCATTCTTTTTTCCATCAAGAATAAGTTCATCATTGGCTTATTCACGCTGGCCTTGGTGCTAGTGGGGATTTATTCCTTATCTAGACTGCCCATCGATGCCCTGCCTGACATCACCAATAATCAGGTACAAATCATCACTTCTTCGCCCACCTTGGCTGCACAAGAAGTGGAGCAATTCATCACCTACCCCATCGAACAATCGGTTAAGCCCATTCCTAAAGTGTTGGAGTTGCGTTCCATCAGTCGCTTTGGTTTGAGCGTAGTGACGGTTGTATTTGAAGAGGAGGTCGATATCTATTGGGCGCGTGCTCAGATATCCGAACGCCTCAAAGAAGCGGAGGACAACATTCCGCCTGGCTTGGGAATACCTGAAATGGCCCCGATCAGCACGGGTTTGGGGGAGATTTATCAATACGTAGTTTTTCCTAAAAAAGGCTTTGAGCACAAGTACGACGCCATGCAATTGCGTAGCATTCAGGACTGGATCATCAAACCCCAGTTGATCGGTACTAAAGGTGTGGCAGAGGTAAACACCCTGGGCGGTATGCTCAAACAATACGAGATAGCCGTACAACCGGATAAGCTGCGCAGCATGAACACGACCATGGTGGAAATTTTTGATGCCCTGCGTCGGAACAATGAAAATACGGGTGGAGCGTACATCGATAAAAAACCCAATGCCTACTTCATTCGGGGTGTAGGAATGATCAATTCGTTGGAAGACATCCAAAAAATTGTCATCAAAAACCAAAATGGCATTCCCATCCTGGTTCGCGATGTGGCCAGTGTACAGTATGGGAGTTCCGTGCGCTACGGGGCTACCACCAAGGATGGCAAAGGGGAAGTGGTGAGTGGCATGGTCATGATGTTGAAAGGGGCAAATAGCGCCGAAGTGGTAGGTTTGGTCAAAGAAAAAATGGAACAAATCCGCAAATCGCTGCCCAAAGGTGTCGATGTGGAGCCGTTTCTGGATCGTACCAAACTAGTCGATAATGCCATAGGTACTGTTGAAAAAAACCTCCTCGAAGGGGCTTTAATCGTGGTATTCATTTTGGTGCTCTTGATTGGTAATTTCCGCGCTGGCCTGGTAGTTGCCTCCGTGATTCCGCTGGCTTTGCTCTTTGCCGTCACCATGATGAATATTTTTGGGGTGAGCGGCAACCTGATGAGTCTGGGCGCTATTGACTTTGGATTGATTGTGGATGGAGCGGTGATCATTGTGGAAGCCATTGTCCATCGTTTGCAAATCGGCAACAAAGGGAAACTCAGCGCTGCTGAAATGGACAACGAAGTGTACCAGGCTTCTTCTAAAATCAGAAGCAGTGCTGCTTTTGGTGAAATCATCATCCTGATTGTTTATCTCCCAATTTTGGCGCTCATTGGTATCGAAGGCAAGATGTTTAAACCCATGGCCCAAACGGTTTCTTTTGCCATTTTGGGCGCATTCATTTTGTCTTTGACCTATGTCCCCATGATGAGCGCCTTGTTTTTGAGTAAAAATACGGGGCACAAGCTCAATTTATCCGACCGCATCATTGCTTTTTGTTATCGGGTGTATCGCCCACTTTTGGAGGGCGCTCTAAAAATGAAAGTGTTGGTGGTGGGATTGGCTTTTGCTTTTTTTATCATTGCAATGTTCATCTTCAGTCGCTTGGGGGGTGAGTTCATCCCCACTTTGGAAGAAGGCGATATTGCTACCCATATCATCATCCCTCCCGGCAGTTCCCTTTCTCAGGAAATCGAAGCAACCACTAAGGCGGAGCAAATGCTCAAGGCCAAATTTCCTGAAATAATTGAAATTGTTTCCAAAATTGGCAGTGCCGAAATTCCAACCGACCCGATGCCCATGGAGGCCGCCGATGCCATGGTGATCATGAAGGACAAATCAGAATGGACTTCAGCCAGTACCAAAGAGGAAATGATGGAAAAAATGGAAGAAACCCTGGACAACATCCCGGGGGTGACTACTGAATTTACCCAGCCCATCCAGATGCGTTTCAATGAATTGATGACTGGAGTGCGCAGCGATGTAGCCGTCAAAATCTTTGGAGAAGACATCGGTCTTTTGGCATCCCTGGCTGAACAAGCCCTGCCGATGATCCAAAGTGTAACTGGGGTAGAGGATGCTCGCGCCGAGGCTGTATCGGGCTTGCCCCAAATAACCGTCCGCTACAACAAAGACAAACTGGCGCTATACGGCTTAAATGTGGGTGACCTCAACCAGGTGGTGCGTACAGGATTCGCGGGTGAAAAAGCCGGAGTGGTTTACGAAGGTGAAAAACGCTACGACCTGGTGGTACGCCTGGACAAAAGCCAGCGACAAGACATCACTGACCTAAAAACCCTTTACGTATCACTGCCTTCGGGTAGCCAAATCCCACTGGAACAGGTGGCTGATATTGATTTTGAACCGGGCCCCATCCAGATCAGCCGCGAAGAGGGCAAAAGGCGCATCGTGATTGGCTTCAATGTACGCAACCGGGATGTAAAAAGCGTCGTCAACGATATTCAAGCCATTCTGGAGCAAAAAATGGATTTGCCTGCCGGGTACTATGTAACCTATGGGGGGCAGTTCGAAAACCTGGTCGAAGCCAATAAACGTCTCGCCGTGGCTGTACCCGGAGCTTTGGCACTCATTTTTGTACTGCTGTACTTTACTTTTGGCAGCATTAAACAGTCTCTGCTCATTTTTACTGCGATCCCCTTATCGGCCATCGGAGGGGTATTTGCGCTTTGGCTACGGGGAATGCCCTTCAGTATTTCGGCTGGGGTTGGGTTCATCGCCTTGTTTGGGGTAGCGGTGTTGAATGGCATTGTGCTCATCGGTTATTTTAACCAACTCAAAGCCGAAGGAATGAGCGATGTGCTGGAACGGATTAGAGAAGGCACCAAAGTCCGCTTACGGCCAGTCATCATGACCGCTGCGGTAGCCTCGCTGGGTTTTTTACCGATGGCGATGAGCAATGGCGCTGGCGCGGAGGTGCAAAAGCCCCTGGCCACGGTGGTCATTGGGGGCTTGCTTACCGCGACATTACTCACCCTCATTGTGCTGCCCATCCTGTACTATGTTTTTGAAGAAAAACTAAAAGGCAGGATAAAAAAAGTTGCTTCCGTTTCCGTTCTGCTTTTGTTGCTTTTTGGGCTTTCGAGTCCCTTGAATGCGCAAGTGTCAACCATCTCGCTGCCACAAGCCCTGGAAATGGCCTACCAAAACAACCAACTGCTGCAAGCCAATGCTTATGCGTTACAGTCGCAACAAGCGCTACAAGGGGCTGCGACAGCGTTGCCCAAAACCGACATTAGTGCTTTGTTGGGGCAGACGAATAGTTATCGTTTTGACGAAAACATCTCCATTGCTCAGGACATCCCCAATCCTGCTCTGGTTAAAGCTCGGCGAAGTTTGGCCTTACAAAAAGTAGGTATCAGCCAAAGCCAACTGAACATCAGCAAACAGGAGTTGAGCTATCAAATTCGGCAAACCTGGTATCAAGTGCTGTATTTTCAAGCGCTGAAAAAGGTACTGCTGCAAGAAGATAGCTTACTGCGAGAGTTTGTACGCAGCGCATCGCTGAAATTGAAAACAGGCGAAAGCAATCTATTGGAAAAAACCACAGCGGAGACCAAACAACAACAATTGCTGCAAAGCATTCAACAAACTGAGGTTTTGCTCGCTACCGAAAAGCTTCGCTTGCAGCAGTGGCTGAATACCACCACGGATTTTGCACCTGCGGAAACAAACTACACTGCGCTTACTTTCAACGAGGCAGTGGACACCAGTTTGTTGAGCCGCAATCCAATGTTGCTGTTTGCCCAACAACAAATTGCAGTACTGGAAGCTGAAAAAAAAGTGACCAAAACCGAGGCACTACCCGATTTCACACTAGGCTACTTCATTCAATCCCTGGGGGGTCCGCAGGAAAGAGATGGCCAAGTAGTAAATTACAATGGAGTTCCCAGGTTTCAAGGCATACAATTGGGCATCAGTTTGCCGCTGTTTGGAGGAAAAGTATACAAGGCTAGAAATGAAGCAGCCAACTGGCAAGTGCAGGCACAACAGAAAAATCGCGAGTACCTGCAAGCCCAATTGCACAGTCAACTCCGTGGGTATGCCGGGCAGTATACCTTTTGGCAAAGCAACATCGCGTATTACCGCAATTCCGCTCTACCCAATGCCCGATCCATCGTCAGCAATGCCACCCGTGGCTATCAAAGTGGTGACATTGGTTATGTCGAATATGCCCAAGCTTTACAAACGAACCTGGACATTCAAAAAGCTTACCTGGAGGCCATCAACAATGCCAACCAGGCCGTGATTTCCATCCAATACCTCATCAACCAATAAATTTTAAAGCAATGAACAAACAACTCAAAATATACGGCGGCTTGGCTTTGGCCGCAATCCTTGCGCTATCCTTGTATTTTGCCTTTCGCCCTGCTGCTGTACATGCCGAAGGGGATGGGCACAACCATGAAGCAACGGAAGCGCACGATGAGGAAGGACATGCCGAGAACCCAATGGTCAAAGAAGTCCACCTCAATCAAGCTCAGTACCAGGCCGCAGGTGTTGTATTGGGCGGTTTTGAACAAAAGAACCTCAGTGATGTGATCAACGCCAATGGCTACACCAAACTGCCGCCCCAAAACCAGGCCCAGGTCAGCGTCCCCTTGCCCGGCAACATCAAAACCATTAGAGTCATCGAAGGGCAATACGTCAAAGCAGGGCAGGTTTTGGCCACCATGGTAAGTATGGCGTACAACAACTTGCGCCTGGAGCGGGCAAAACTCAACGAGCAATTGAGCGCTGCACAAACCAATTTGGAATACTTAAAGTTAGAATTCGCCCGCCAAAAAGAATTGAGCGATGAAAATGTAAACGCCAAAAAAGTATTTCAAAAAGTCAGCGCCGACCTGAATGCGGAGGAAGGTAAAATCAAAGCTTTGCAGTCCCAGATCACCATTTTAAGCCAAAACATCCAAATTGGCGGCAACTCCAATTCACCCCTGATCAACATCACTGCCCCCATCAGCGGCCACATCACGGAAGTAAACGTGACCATTGGTACAGCAGTTGATGTGGCTAAAGCGTTGTTCAGCATCGTAGACAATTCCAAAATGCACGTCGATTTGTTGGTGTATGAAAAAGATTTATTCAAAGTAAAACCGGGTCAAACGGTACGTTTTGTGCTAACCAATCAAGACAATCAGGAAATCCGGGGCAAGATCTTCAGCGTAGGCAAATCCTTCGAAAGTGAGACCAAATCCGTAGCCGTTCATGCCGATATTGTCAATGAAAAACAAATGCTCATCCCCGGCATGTACGTCAATGCCCTGATTGATGTAGGCAGCAACGCCGTAGAAGCATTACCCATTGATGCCATCATCAAAGCGGATGGACGGGAATTTATCTTTGTTTTGGAAGAAAAAGACCAAGATGAATACCATTTTCAGCGGATTGAGGTAAAAACGGGCACTGCACAATTGGGCTATACCCAGTTGAGCGTATTGCAGCCGCTTGAAAAAAGCCAAAATATCGTGATAAAAGGAGCATATTACTTGCAATCGCACTTGACCAAATCAGAAGGCGGCGGCGGGCATGAGCATTAATCCCTTAAATTCAATATCGGCACCATCAGTAGTATTTCTGGTGGTGCTGCGCAAATACCAAAAACATGGAACATCAACATATTTATGACAAAGATGGCAAACAACTTTGCTGTACCTTGGAAGAAAAGATCAACAAAAAGGCCGAAGCACACCAGGATCACGACGACCATGATGGCCACGATCACGACCATGCTTCTGCTAGTGGTGAAAGCAATTTCAAATTGTTTTTGCCTGCTTTGATTTCTTTTGTTTTGCTCATGCTGGCCATCGCATTCGACTCCAGTTGGTTGCCCAAACCTGACTTTTTTTCAGGCAACATTCGTTTGATTTGGTACATTTTGGCTTATCTGCCAGTCGGACTTCCCGTGTTGAAGGATGCACTACAAGCAATGGGTAAAGCCGAATTTTTCACCGAATTCCTGCTGATGAGCATCGCCACCATTGGCGCTTTTGCCATTGGGGAATACCCGGAAGGAGTGGCGGTTATGCTTTTTTACGCAGTAGGTGAAATATTTCAAACCTTGGCCGTCAGACGGGCCAAAAGCAACATCAAAGCCCTGCTCGACCAACGCCCCGATGAAGTGAACATCCTGGAAAATGGGCAACCCAAAAACATGAAGGCCGAAAAAGTGGAGATCGGAGCGATCATCCAACTCAAGCCCGGCGAAAAACTTGCTTTGGATGGCGAATTATTGTCTGAAACGGCATCTTTCAATACGGCAGCCTTAACGGGCGAAAGCAAACCCGACACCAAAGCAAAAGGGGAAATGGTCTTGGCGGGGATGATCAACCTCAACACCGTATCGCAGGTAAAAGTCACAGTGGCGTATACAGACAGCAAACTTTCCAAAATTTTGGATTTGGTACAAAACGCTACCGCCCAAAAAGCACCAACGGAGTTGTTTATCCGCAAGTTTGCCAAGTACTACACGCCTGCGGTGGTGCTGTTGGCGGTCTTGATTTGTCTGGCTCCTTATTTTATCGTAGCCGATTACAACTTTCGAGACTGGCTTTACCGGGCATTGATCTTTTTGGTTATTTCTTGTCCTTGTGCTTTGGTCATTTCAATCCCACTGGGTTATTTTGGAGGAATCGGAGCAGCTTCCCGCAATGGGATTTTGTTCAAAGGTAGCAATTTTTTGGACATCATGGCCTCGGTCAAAAACGTGGTGATGGACAAAACGGGGACACTGACCGAAGGGGTATTCAAAGTGCAGGAAGTCAAGCTCCAACCCGGATTTGATCAAGCTGAAACGCTAAGCTGGGTAAATGCCTTGGAAAGCAAAAGTACCCACCCGGTTGCAACGGCCATCAGTGAATACGTAGGCGCACTGGATCATACCTTGGCATTCAGCGAAACCGAAGAAATTGCCGGGCATGGTCTACGGGCGCTGTTGAACGGCAAAGAGGTTTTGGTCGGCAATTTTAAACTCATGGACAAATATGGCATCACTTATGATCTTGATCCCGAACAGGTCGTCTATACCGTCATTGCCATTGCCACGGACAAGCAATTTGTAGGCTACCTTACCATCGCGGATCAAATCAAGGAAGATGCTCAGGCAGCAGTTGATCAACTGCATCAGATGGGTATAAAACTCACCATGCTGAGTGGAGATAAAACGTCGGTGGTCAAATTTGTGGCAGAAAAATTGGGAATTGACCATGCCTTTGGCGATCTATTACCCGAAGACAAAGTGAACAAAGTCAAGGAAATAAAAGCTAGGAATGAAAGCGTGGCTTTTGTAGGTGATGGCGTTAATGATGCTCCGGTAGTAGCCCTCAGTGACGCCGGAATCGCGATGGGCGGCTTGGGCAGCGATGCGACGATTGAAACCGCCGACATCGTGATTCAGGATGATAAACCATCAAAAATACCCATGGCGATCCAGATCGGCAAAACCACCCGGCAAATCGTTTGGCAAAACATCACCATGGCATTTGTGGTCAAAGCTATCGTATTGATACTCGGTGCTGGAGGGTTGGCTACCATGTGGGAAGCAGTATTTGCTGATGTGGGCGTAGCTCTTTTGGCTATTTTGAATGCAGTACGGATACAAAGGATGAAATTTTAGGCATAAACTTTAGCCGTTCACTTCTGTATTGAACGGCTAAAGTTTAATGAATAAAAAAATAATTTAGACTGGTCTAAAATAATTTTTCAACTAAACGAAATATATTTAACTTTGTACCAAGATAAACCACTTGGTCATGGGAAAAAACTTCATTTACCTTTTATTCACCCTCTTTTGCTGTGCCATTTTGTTCAGCACCTGCGAAAAAATCCTACCTCCCACTCCAGCTGAAAACGAGCTGCTCGATGGCCCCATTCCAGGACTCACCGGAGCCGAAAATGCGCGATTCTTAAAGGGAGACATCGCGTTCAATGACGAAATTTTTACCCCACAAACGGGTTTAGGCCCTTTGTTTGTAGCTACCTCCTGCGGCAGTTGTCATGCTGGAGACGGCAAGGGCACTCCGTTTACCACCCTGACCCGTTTTGGCCAAACAGACCATACAGGCAATCGTTTTTTGCACCAAGGTGGCCCTCAATTGCAACACCGTGCACTGGCTGGTATTCAACCGGAAGGCGTCCCCAGTGGGGCAACTTTTGCAAAGTTCACCCCACCTGCCAATACGGGCCTGGGCTTTTTAGACTTTGTAGCTGACGCTGATATTATGTCCATGGCCGATCCCGATGACGCCAATGGCGATGGAATTTCGGGGGTGCCCAATTGGATCAACTTGCGCGGATATGTAACACCCCGTGCAAACGCGATGGTTCAAAATGGTCAACACATTGGCCGTTTTGGTAAAAAAGCGGCGACTTACGACCTCTTGCAACAAACGGCAACGGCCTACAATCAAGACATGGGCATTAGCTCCAATTTTGAACCCTATGACACCTATACTGGTCATGAAATTGACCCCGAAGTGTCCAATCAAACCATTCAGGACGTAGTTTTTTACTTACAAACGCTCAAGGTGCCAGTTCCTAGAAAAGAAGACAATTCCGAGGTAAAGGCTGGGAAACAGCTTTTCCAAAAAATCCAGTGTGCGAGCTGTCATCGCCCCGAACTCAAAACGGGCTACTCACCCATTGCGGTACTTTCATTCAAGACCTTTCAACCTTATACCGACCTGCTTTTGCACGACATGGGCACTGCACTCGACGACGGCTACACGGAGGGCTCGGCGACAACTGCTGAATGGCGCACGCCCCCGCTATGGGGCTTGGGATTATCCAAAAACTCCCAGGGTGGTAAATATTTTTTGTTGCACGACGGGCGAGCCAAAAGCATCGAGGAAGCCATCTTGCTGCACGGGGGTGAAGCCCAAAATAGCAAAGCCCTGTACCAGGCACTTTCGCCGCAAGAAAAACAACAATTGATTCAATTTTTAGAAAGCCTGTAAACCGATGGAAAGACGAGAATTTATCAAAAAATCCTGCCTGACCTGCGCAGGCCTGAGTTTGTCCACCGCATTGATGCAAAGTTGTAGTTCTGCATATGTAGTAATGGGGAGCATTGAGGACAACCGTATTGCGTTGAAAAAATCAGAGTTTTTTTACCTCAAAAAGGAAAAACCCATGATCAGGGAATGGGTATTGGTGAAAACCGAAAAAATCCCGCTACCCATTGGCGTGTATCGCTTTGATGACCACAAATATGCCGCGACTTATTTGGAATGTGCTCACCAGCAATGTGAAGTTGAACCCGAAGGTGACCACCTACAATGCCCTTGTCACGGCTCCGAGTATTCCAATACGGGCAAGTTACAAAAAGGACCCGCCGAGGCTGATTTAAAATCCTTTTCCCTCACTACCGACGAGGAGAACATCTATATCCTGTTAAAATGAAGTCACAATTCTACCTGACACTCTGTTTCTGGCTCTTTGTTGTGCTGGTAATACAGGCGCAAAATGACAGCACATTTTTCAAAAGAATCACCAGCGATTCTTCCAAAAATCAGCTCAATCTGGATGCCGTTTACAACCGTCCGTTTTTGCAAGCAGGCAAAACACCCGTGGCAGTAGGCGGTTACGTAGAAAGCAAAGTAGAATACCTACAAACGGATGGCGTTTCGGAGGGCTACCAATTTCAGATGCAACGCATGACTTTGTTTGTGTCTTCCTCCATCCATCGGCGCATCAAGTTTTTGTCTGAAATAGAATTTGAAGAAGGCACCAAAGAAATCAACATCGAGTTTGCTTCCCTGGACTTACAATTCAATCCAATGTTCAACCTGCGTGGTGGCATTTTGATGAATCCAATTGGTGCGTTCAACCAAAACCACGATGGCCCCAAATGGGAATTCAACGACCGACCCATTGCTGCCACCCAAATGTTACCCGCCACTTTTAGCAATGTGGGGATGGGGCTTTGGGGTAAATACGCCAAAAAGAACTGGATTTTTGGCTACGAGGCCTATCTGACCAACGGTTTTGACGAGCAGATCATCAACAACACCGAAAACAAAACCTTTTTGCCTGCTTCCAAATTGAACCCTGACCGCTTTGAGGAAAACTTCAACGGCCTCCCTCTTTTCACGGGGAAGATAGCTCTCCGAAACCGCAAATTTGGTGAAATTGGCATCTCCACCATGCAGGGCATTTACAATAAATTTGAAGAAGATGGGCTGGTGTTGGATGAAAAACGCGCCGTTCGGGTTTGGGCCATTGATTTCAATACCACCCTGCCCAAATTGAATACCTTCATCAATGGAGAATGGGCCTGGGTAGCCGTAAATGTGCCTGAAACTTTTACCCAACAATATGGCAATCGGCAAAGTGGCGGTTTTATCGATGTTGTACAACCTGTTATCAAGCGCAAAATTTTTGGTTTTGACAATGCAGTCGTAAATTTGGCCTGCCGCCTGGAGTTTGTGGATTGGAACATTGGCACTTTTAAAGAAACAGGTGATCCCATCGAAGATAAAATTTGGGCAATTGTACCCGCACTTAGTTTCCGGCCTTCAACTCAAACAGTGCTGCGCTTAAATTATCGGTACCAGGCTCAAACGGATATTTTGGGTAACCCGGCAGCTTTGACGGGTGGATTTCAGTTTGGAATTTCGAGTTATTTCTAAGCAATAAGAGAAATGATTTACTACGCGCTATTCGGTTACATCCTCATGGATTTTGGTCTCACTTTTGTGTGGCCGAGTTACAGGGTCTGGAAACAAACGGGAATTTTTCCTGTTACATTTTCCAATAAGGATACAGCACATGATTACATTGGCAATGTTTTCAAAATGCTATTGGGCTTACTTTTGATAACGGGCAGTATGTATGCCTTTTATCAGCAAGGCGTTAAATATTTACTCCCTGTTTGGTACTTGGAAAAGCCAGTTTTTCAAATAGTTGGCAGTGTTATTCTTTTTGTTGCTTTGCTTTGGATAGCAGTTGCTCAACATCAAATGTCAAATTCTTGGAGGATTGGAATTGACGAAAAAAACAAAACTAAATTGGTTACTGTGGGCATTTTTTCTATTTCAAGAAACCCAATCTTCCTGGGTATGCTATGCACACTATTGGGGTTATTTTTGGTAATACCCAATGCCATCACTTTTATGGTTTTGGTTACAGGGGTTATAATCATTCAGGTACAGATACGGTTAGAAGAAGAATTTTTGGAGGAACAGCATGGGCAAGATTATAGGGAGTATTGTTCCAAAACAAAGCGATGGATATGGTGATTAAGAATACCCACCAACCTTGACAAAAGGTTTTGGTTTGAGCTATTGCGTTTTCTAGAAAATCAAGGACTTGCAACAAATAAATCCAGAAATCGTTTTACTTTTGTGTTTTAAAGATTGATCTGAAAATGCTCAAAACACTGCATCTCATTTTGGCGCTCAATGTGCTGTTGTCCTCCACAGGACTAACAGTCTTTGAACATTTGTGCCAAATGAAAGGCCGTAAAGTGAGTATTTTTACCCAACCAAAAGGCTGCTGTAAGTTAAAAAATTCGGATAAAGCCAGTTGCTGTTTACATGAAGAGGAACCACAAGACGAAACCTTCTCTCGTAAACCTTGCTGTGCCGACAAATCGCAATTGTTCAAATCCAATATTGATGGGGCTGTACAAAAAATCGCCCTGCCAGATTTCAATTTCCAAGCTGTAAGTATGCAGGCATTGCCTTACCAGGCAATGGCCTCCGATGTCATTCCAAGCAGTCAAAAAGCCCTGCGTTTTTACCTGTATAAACCACCACCCAAGGTGACCGATATTCGGGTGTTTATACAGTCTTTCCTTTGTTAGTCGTTTCCGCACTTTCCCTTTTGTCGTTCTGACAAAATGATAAAGACCAGTTTGCTTCATTGCTCATTTCATTCGTATCCATCTGACTCCAGCAGCGAAATAACTGCTGCGAAAATTACTGGAATTTAAAATTACCAGTAAAATCACCATATGAAGCTGTACATCAAGAACATGGTTTGCAACCGCTGCAAAATGGTCGTGAAGTCCGAACTTGAAAAATTGGAACTTTCACTCATTGCCGTGGAATTGGGTGAGGTAGAAATAGATGGCGATCTGTCTGAGAAAAAGAAAATCCAAGTTAGCCAACGTTTGTTAGGGCTTGGATTTGAACTGATTGACAACAAAAAAAGTCGAATCATTGAGCGGATGAAAAACGCGATCATCGACTTGGTGCACCACCAGGACAATCAAATTCGGACGAATCTTTCGGTCTTTTTGGCGGAACTCCTCCTCATGGATTACAACTACCTCAGCAACCTGTTCAGCGAAGTGGAAGGGGTCAGCATTGAGCACTTTTACATTGCCCAAAAAATCGAACGGGTGAAAGAGTTATTGGTGTACGATGAACTGACGTTGAGTGAAATTGCTTTTCAACTCAATTACAGCAGCTTAGCGCATCTGAGCCGTCAATTCAAACAAGTGACGGGGCTTACGCCTTCGCATTTCAAAGGGTTGAAACAAACGAAGCGCTCGCCCATCGATGAACTGTAAAAGATGCAAACCTTTCCCAAAATTGTGCAATGCCAATAAAGGACAATCCATCGAACTTTGTGTCATTAATTAATCCACTTAATGTTTAATGCAATGACACATCAATATCAACTGGAAGGTTTGACCTGCGATGGCTGCGTAGCCAAAGTCAAGTCATTATTGTCTACAATTGCGGGGATCGAATCGGTTGGAATAAATGCACAACGCAATGAAGCAACGATAAGCATGACCCAACACGTATCGACGGAAACCTTGCAGGCGGCGTTGAAAGACTACCCAAAATACACCATTGTGGATAAAATCAACGTCGTTCGATTGCCATCAGTAGAGGCAGAAAGTGAAAAGCCCTGGTTGGAAACCTATAAACCTATTTTGCTGATTTTTGGCTACATCACACTGGTTACTTTGCTCATTCAGTTGGGGAACGATCGGTTCGATGCCATGCAATGGATGCAGCATTTTATGGCGGGTTTTTTCCTGGTGTTTTCCTTTTTCAAGCTGCTCAATTTGACTGGCTTTGCGGAGAGTTACCAGATGTACGATGTGATTGCCCGGCGTTTTCCCGCGTGGGGCTACGTTTACGCTTTTACAGAATTGGGGCTTGGGCTGGCCTATTTGACCAATTTTCAACCCCAGGTTACCAATGTGCTAACTTTTGTGGTCATGTCACTGAGTATTATTGGTGTTTTGCAAAGTGTTCTGAACAAGCGCAGGATTCAATGTGCGTGTTTGGGTGCAACCTTCAATTTACCCATGAGTACAGTGACCATTATTGAAGATGGGTTGATGATCGCGATGTCTGCTGGTATGATATTGATGACCTTGTAAATCAATTTTTAAAATTCAGTTGTATGAAAAACCTATTTACGGCAAGCCTGGTACTTGTACTTTCGCTTGGCCTATTTACGGCGTGCCAAAACAACGCGCCCAAATCTGAAGTCAAAACCGCCGCCGCAGGGGTGCAATACATCTGCCCCATGAACTGTGAAGACGGCAAAACGTACGACGAGCCTGGCTCATGCCCTGTATGCCATATGGATCTGGAGCCGATGAAGGCAGAGGTAGAAGCCAATAAGTCGGAATATGTTACCGCCTATGTCAGCAACCCCGCTCAACTCGAAGCGGGTAAGCCGGGTGCGCTGTCGTTTACCCCCCAAATCAAGGGGAACGAGAGTGCCGCCGTTCCACTCGACCTCGTGCATGAGAAAAAAATGCACCTTATCCTGGTGAGCGACGACCTGTCCTGGTTCGACCACATCCACCCGGAATTTTCCGATGCGGGTAGTTACGACATCAAGGTGCTGGGCAAAGGGGAGAATTTCAGCAATGGCCGTGGACACAACGAAACCCGTTTTGATGCCGGGGGCAAGTACTGGGCTTTTGCGGACTTCAAGCCCACGGGCGGATTGAACCAGGTCAATAAAACGGAAATCACGGTAGCTGGCACACCCGCCAAGGCGGTTGCTTACACACAGCCAAAACTGACCACCACCATCGATGGATTTACTGTCACCCTGGAAGCTGGACACGACGGAACCGGGTTCAGCTCGGGTACTCAGCAACACATTCCAGTATCGATCAAGCAAGGAGGGAAGGCCATCGATCCAGCAACTTTTGAAAATTACCTCGGCGAAAAAGCGCACCTGGTGATGGTTGAAGTGGCCTCCAAGGAGTTTGTACATACCCACCCATCGGTAGCGAATGGCAAGTTGGACATCCACACCACTTTTGCTAAACCAGGAACTTACCGGGGTTGGTTGCAATTCCAAACCGATGGTAAAGTACATACCGCTGATTTGGTCCTGAAAGTAAAAGAAGGATCGCAGCATGACGATCACACTGGTCACAACCACTAATTTTTTTATAATCTTCAATAGACTTTATGAACAGTAGCTCAAAAAGACCCCGTTCTGGCCAAGTGAGCTTCTGTTCATAAAGTCTAAAATTTAAAACCATGAAAAAGATTGCGTTTTTTTTGTTTTCAGCTTTGTTCGTCCACGCTGCTTTTGCTCAAACGGCGGCCGATGACAAACTGAAAAATTCAGAATTCAAAGTATTGGGCAATTGCGGCATGTGCAAAAAAACGATTGAAAAAGCGGCCGTAAGCGCTGGCGCAACTACCGCCAATTGGGACGTGAAAACCGATCTTCTGGCCGTTTCTTTCGACGCTAAAAAAGTGTCAAAGGACGCCATCCAGAAGGCCGTTGCCCTGGCTGGTTACGACAATGCTGGCTACAAAGCCGATGATGAAGCTTACAACAAGCTACATGGTTGCTGCAAGTACGATCGAACAGGAGAAGCGGGTGGAACAAAATCCTGCACCGCAGACGATCCTGAAAAACAATAGTTTTTTTAATTGGCTCCGGGTTTTAGGAGTTATAAAACCCGGAGCAGCTTTATCGTTTTCCAATGCTCAATCGGATCATCCTATTCTCCTTACAAAACCGACTCTTTGTCGTCGCTTCAGCCGCCTTGCTGCTTGTTTGGGGCACCTGGACCGCCGTCAACTTACCAGTCGACGTGCTGCCCGACCTGAATCGCCCACGGGTAACGATATTCCTGGAAGCGGGGGGCATGTCGCCTGAAGAGATTGAAGTACAAGCCGTATTGCCCATCGAAACGGCCCTCAACGGTTCACCTGGGGTGGAAGTCGTGCGCAGCAGTTCGTCAAGGGGCATCGGGTTGGTATTTGTAGAGTTTGATTGGGACGTAGACCTGTACCGCGCCCGCCAACTGGTCGCCGAAAAATTGACCACCGTGCCTTTGCCCGCTGGAATTGTCCCCGTAATGGGGCCAATTTCTTCGGTAATGGGACAAATTATGCTTGTGGGGGTGACCGCCGAACCGGATAGTGCGACGGGCAAAATCCTCAGTACCGCAGCCGATCTGCGCACCCTGGCCGATTTTACGATTCGCCGCCGACTGCTGGCCATTAAGGGGGTAGCGCAAGTAATTCCAATTGGAGGTGACCGCTTGCAATACCAGGTGTTGGTTTCATCGGCCAAGTTAAAACAATACAACCTCACGCTTGAAGACCTAGACAGTGCCCTGGAAAACGCCAACTTGAACGCAACGGGCAGTTTTTTCAACCGTTATGGCTCAGAGGTGCTCATTTCCGTATTGGGTCGTGCAAAAAGTTTGGAAGACTTACAACGCACCGTAGTGGTCAACCGGGAAGGTAGTCCCGTTTTGTTGAACCAGGTAGCTGAGGTACAATTTGGTGCGGCCATTAAACGCGGTGACGCTTCCATCAATGCTCGTCCTGCCGTTATTCTTACAGTTGAAAAACAACCGGGTGCCAATACAGTAGCCCTGACGGATGACATTGAAAAGGCTTTGGCCGAATTACAGCTTTCACTACCCTCGGATGTGCGGCTCAATGCCAAGGTTTTTCAGCAAAAAAACTTCATTGTCAATGCCCTGACCAATGTGGAAGAGGCCTTGCGCGATGGCTTTATTTTGGTGGTCATCATCCTGTTTTTATTCTTATTGAATTTCCGTACAACCATCATCACCTTGACGGCCATCCCCTTGTCACTGGTTATCACGGCTTTGATATTCAAGTGGTTCGATATTTCTATCAATACACTCACCCTTGGCGGTCTCGCCATTGCCATTGGTGAGCTGGTCGACGATGCCATCGTGGATGTTGAAAATGTGTTCCGTCGCCTGCGCGAAAACCGCGAGCAAGGTGACCCTAAAAGCCCTTTAAAGGTCATTTACGACGCAAGTAGCGAGGTTCGCAACTCCATCGTTTACGCCACGATTATTGTCGTGCTGGTTTTTTTGCCCCTCTTTCAGCTACAAGGCATCGAAGGGCGAATTTTTGCGCCCCTGGGGATTGCCTACATCACTTCCATTCTGGCTTCGTTGTTGGTTTCTTTAACGGTTACCCCCGCGCTCTGTGCATACTTGTTGCCCCAGTCAAAACTGAGCGAAGGCAAAGAATCGGGTTTGGTGAGGTGGTTAAAAAAGCAAGACCAAAAAGTGCTGCATTTTGGCCTGTCAAATCCCCGCATGGTCATTGGCGTCGCTACCGCCCTCGTCATAGCCTCTTTGGTGGTGGCGACGCGCTTTGGGACCGAGTTTTTGCCTCCGTTTAACGAAGGCAGTTTCACCGTCAACCTCTATACTCCCGCTGGAACCTCCCTTGAAGAAAGCAACAAAATTGGGGCAGTGGCGGAACAACTCATCCTCCGCGTACCGGACGTACAATATACCGCCCGGCGTACGGGGCGCGCTGAACTGGATGAACACGTAGAACCCGTGAGCAACTCAGAAATTGAGGTAGAGTTGCACGAGGATGCCCGCTCGCGTACGGAGGTAATCGCCGATATTCGCCAGCAACTTGCCAACCTGGCCGGGGTTTCACTGAGCATCGGACAGCCCATTTCGCACCGGCTTGACCACCTGTTGAGCGGCGTAAGGGCACAAATCGCCATCAAAATATTTGGGGAAGACCTGACCGAACTACGGGCATTGGCTGCCCAAGTACAAGAAGTTGTCGAAACCATCCCCGGAGCGGTAGACGTGCAGGTAGAACGCCAGGTATTGGTGCCCCAACTGACCATTCGCCTCAACCGTGCAGCCCTGCAACGCTACGGGATGCAGACGGGCGAAGTGGCGCGCGATTTGGAAGTGTTGTATGGCGGTAAAGTCATTTCACAAATTCTGGATGGTCAAAAAACCTTCGACCTTGTGCTGCGTGCCGTTGCCGCAGACCGCGAAAACCTGGAAAGTATCCGCAATACCCAGATTCACACCCCGGAAGGCGTGTTGATTCCGCTGGAAAGTATTGCCCACATCGAGTATGAAAAAGGCATCAACACGGTGAGCCATGAAAACAGTCAACGCCGCATCATTGTGTCTTGCAATGTGCAGGGGCGCGACCTGGGCGGTACGGCAGCCGAAATTCAAAAAGCAGTAGCAGCAAAAATCACTCCACCTCAAGGGTATTTCCTGGAATACGGTGGCCAATTTGAAGCTCAAAAGGAGGCCTCGCGCTTAATTGGACTCTTGAGCTTGTTTGTATTCCTGGGTATTTTCCTTGTATTGTACGCCCACTTTCGTTCCTGGCGCATTGTTCTGCAAGTGATGCTCAACGTCCCTTTGGCCCTGGTGGGCAGTGTTACCGCGGTATGGCTTACGGGCGGTACTTTTTCCGTAGCTACCCTGGTTGGCTTCATTACCCTGACCGGGATTGCCTCCCGCAACGGGATCATGATGATCTCGCATTACCTGCACTTGATGGAGCACGAAGGCGAACAATTTGATCAAAACATGATTGTGCGCGGCTCACTTGAACGCCTGGTCCCTGTATTGATGACCGCCCTGGTGGCGGCCCTGGCTTTGATTCCACTGACCCTGGATGCGCAGGCGGCGGGCAAGGAAATCCTCTATCCCGTGGCAACGGTCATTCTGGGAGGCTTGTTGTCCTCCACGCTTTTGGACATGATCGTGACACCTACGGTATTTTGGGCCTGGGGAAAAAAGGCCGTAGAGGAATATTTCAATGGTAAAAAGCAATCTGAGAATCTTACAATTGACGTACCAATTGACAATAATTTGCTATGAAATCCTGGATGAACATCTTGTTATTTGGCCTGATCACATCAGGAGTGGTTGCACAAACCACTCCTGATGCGGCGGTCAGCGCTGCGCTGCGGAACCACCCCCTGGTGAAAGCCGCCACTTTTGAGGTGCAAGCCAAAAAATACGCGGAAAAAACTGCCCTTAAACTGCCTAATCCCGAAGTCAATGCCGAAAGCCCTACTGGGGAGTTTTATGCACTGGGAGTCTTGCAATCATTCGAGTTTCCCACCGTTTATGCCCGTCAAAAGCAAGTAGCTCAGGCGGAGACTGCCCTGGCACAGACGGGGCAACGGGTGAGTGAAAACGACCTGCGCTATACCGTGCGCTCGCTGTATCTTGAAGTACAAGTTGCGGAACACCTGGTACGGCAATGGAAAACCCGGGATAGCCTTTACCAGGCGATCGCAGCAACGGCTGTCCGCCAGTTTGGGGGAGGAGAGATCGATGTATTGCAAAAAATGCTGGCTGAAAATGAAGCAGGAGCAGTTCATCAGGAACGCCTCGCCGCCGAACAAAACGCGTTGGTATTGCGCCAACAACTTGCCACCATAACTGGACTGAGCGATGTAGGAACCTTGCTTCCGCTTGGCCTGGATTCGCTGGGGGCTGCCACATCGGCCAATATTGCCAACAACCCCAGTGTAGCTTTTGAACAACAATCGCTGCGGGTAGCGGAAAAACAGGTCGGTTTGGCTAAAAGTCTTGATTTGCCCAGTTTTTCAGTCGGTTACCTCAATCAGGGTGCACGCACTACACCCCTGGACTACCGCTTTCGGGTTACCGTCGGCATTCCCTTGTGGGTCGGGCAGTACCGCGCTGGTCGACAAAATGCCGAGAGCCAGGCCCAGGCTGCTCAAAGCAGGGCCGAAGGTCAACTGCAAGCGGTAGAACTGGAAATGGGACGTACCCAAACGGAAGCGGCTACGGCGCTCCAAAAAGTGCGTTATCACGAATTGCAGGCTTTGCCCCGCAGTCGTTCACTCATTGCTGCTGCGTTGCGCATGCGCGAGGCGGGGCAGGTGGATTACGTTACTTTCCTGCGTACCCTCGACCAGGCTTTTGCCATTCAGCGCGAACATGCTGCCCAGGTACAAAGCTTTGAAACGGCTCGGATCAAACTGCTTTACCTCGTAGGGCAATAATTGATATTTTCCATTTAAAAAAACAGTGGCCATGAATCTGCCCATGTATATAATTCGAACTTTCAGCCTGTTCCTCGGCCTTGCCTTGGTGCCTCAAATGGCCACAGCACACGGCGACGAAATTCCCAACGACCCCGGCATCGCCAAGGATCACTTTACGGTCTACGGCCAGTCGGAGCGTTACGAATTGACGCTTTATTTCCCCGAACTCAAGGCGAAGGAGGAAGCGCATTTGACGCTGTATATCGCCGACTACCAGAGCAATCGTCCGATTGATCAGGCCAAATTAAAAATCAGCACGGCAGAAGATCCACAGCTTATTTTTGAAGTTGAGCAACTTTCTCCTGGCGTATACGAGCTGCATGTGACCTTTCCGGAATACAAAACCTATACCCTCAATTTTCAGATCAGCCACCCCAATGGCGCAGACCTCATTGGGATACAGGGGGTTCAGGTAGGAAAAAAATTGCACGCTGACGAAGAGCCTGCTGCTGTTGCTTCCGCCAAATGGGGCGAGACCTTATTGTGGTTTGGAGGCGGTATTCTCCTGGGTGGCCTGGTCGTATGGCTGCTGAGTCGCCGCAAACGGGTATTGACGACGGTCTTGCTTTTGGGCAGTGCCTGGTTTTCAGCACCCAGTGTAAATCCGGTTTTTGCCCACGGCGATGAAGAACACGGCCCGCAGACAGGCGGCGCTGCCTACGGCAAAGCGGTTTACACCCCCAAAGAAACGCAGTTTTTATTTGAAATCATGACCCAGTCCATTGCGATAGGGGATTACCAGTCGGCCACCACCATGTATGGCACTGTGATTCCGGCATCGGGTGGTTTGGGTACCATCGTGGCCCCACAATCGGGTCGAATCACCCGCCTCAATGCTGCGGTTGGGCAAACAGTACGGGCCGGGCAGACCTTGGCTTTGTTGCAACAAACCATCGGCACCGCCGAACAAGTGGGCATTGCTGCCAACAATGCAGGTTTGGCCGTACAAATCGAAACCGCGAAAACCCGGCTTGCTGCAACCAAACGGGAATACGAGCGCCTGAAAAAGATTGAAGACATTGCAGCCGGACGGGATGTGCAAGCCGCCGAATCCGCTTACAATTCCGCTTTGGCCGAACTACAAACCCTAGAGGGCCGAGCCGTGGGTGCCAATACTGCTGCCAATTCCCGTACCATCGCCTTGCTGGCACCGATTTCGGGGGTAGTTGGTGATTTTACCCTTGCGCCAGGTGCCGAGGTAGTGGCTGGGCAAACCTTGTTCTCCGTCACCAACCTGAACAAAGTTTATGTTGAAGCGCAGGTATATGACCGCGATGTACCCCTGATCCAGTCGAGCAACACCTTCCAGGTATTTTGTGCCACGGATGACCACAAAACGGCGCAAGTACGGCTGCTCTCGCCTGCCCAGACCATGAATCCCGGCAACCAAAGTCAACGGGTAATTTTTGAATTGGACAACCCTCAGGGCGAGTTTAAAATTGGTGAGTTTGTCACCTTGAAAGCACTCAATCAAGAGCACAGCCGTCGGGTGACCGTGCCCAATTCAGCCCTTACCGAAATCAATGGAAAAACGGCTGTTTTTCTCAAACATGGCCCCGAAGAATTCGAATTGGCGTATGTGCAAACCGGAGAAGACGATGGCGCTCGCACGCTCATCCTCAAGGGCCTAGAGGAAAGCACCAAGGTGGCGATTAATGGGGTGTATGAAGTGAAAATGATGTATTTGAACCAGTAAAATACCGCCGATAGCCTTTGACCAATGAGTGAATTTTGCAACTTTGAATCAAGATTGTATAACACTTCTCAGCAGTAAGGAGCCTATTTTTATCGGGTGAAAAATTCTGTTCGGCGCGCCTTTGCCAGTTTGTTAGGTTGGCTAAACGGCATCAGGGACATAGGAGTTTTCCAACCTTCCGCCTATGACCAACGAAATGGTACACGAGCCTGTTCCCCGTTGATTGGCAAAGGAGAGTATTTCGCCGAACGGAGTTTTTTTGTTTGTAGCGCATGATGTACATGATCTATTGAAACAGGCAAAATTTATGAAAAAGGCAAAAAAAGCATCGAAGAAAAAGACACTCACTCCCGCTCAAAAAAAGGTTGCTGAAGTGATGCATGAATTTAAAGAAGGTGAACTGCATTCCGGTAAAAGCGACACCATCGTCACCGATCGCAAACAGGCGATTGCGATTGCACTTAGCGAAGCCAGTGAAGTAGAAGGCGAAAACCCTAAGAAGGATGAGTAGAAATGTGTGAATGATGTAACTAATCATTGATAGTATGTAACACTTCAGGCTAGCAAAGACCTTATTATTATTGCAGAAAAATTTTTTTACAAATAAGGTGGCATGACATACAATAATAGCCGGAAATCATGGAATTAGACAAAAAATGTGTACTGACCATCAACAGTGGTTCATCCAGCATCAAGTTCGCTCTGTATCAAATTGAAGAACCGCTGACTAAGTTATTTTATGGGAAGATGGAAAGCATTGGGACGAAAAATACAAAACTCAGCTTTAGTAAGACGGGAACCAATCAAAAAAATAGTGAACATATAGCAGTGCCTGTACATGCTGATGCTGCAAATTTCCTTATTGACTGGCTAGAAAAACAGGACGATTTTGGTGCTATCAAAGCGATAGGACACCGCATCGTATACGGCATGAAACATACCGTGCCGGAGCAGATCACCCCTGCTTTATTGGAGGAATTTAAACAAATAAGTAGTTATGATCCGGAGCACATGCCAGGCGCCATCAAATTGATCGAAGCGTTTGGCCAGCGTTATCCCACAATTGCACAGATCGCCTGTTTTGATACTTCTTTTCATGCCTTCATACCTCAAGTCGCGAAATTATTACCCATCCCACGGCGCTTTCAGGCCATGGGCATCCAACGCTACGGTTTTCACGGACTTTCTTATGCCTGGCTGATGGAAGAGCTTAAGCGTGTTGCGGGGCGTGAAACCGCCCAAGGCAGCGTAATATTGGCACACCTGGGCAATGGTGCAAGCCTTGCTGCGGTAAAAAATGGCAAAAGCCTGGACACCAGCATGGGTTTTACCCCTACATCCGGGTTGCCAATGGGCACGCGCAGCGGCGATCTCGATCCTGGGGTCGCCTGGTATTTAATGCAGCATGAACAGTTTAGTCCCGACCAATTTAGTCACCTGATCAACCATGAATCCGGTCTTCTGGGTATATCGGAAACAAGTGCTGACATGCGAGAATTGATCCAATGTCAGGGTACAGATGCCCGGGCTGCCGAAGCAATTGAGCTGTTTTGTTACCAAACTAAAAAATGGATCGGATCCTATGCCGCCGTACTCGGAGGTTTAGACACCTTGATATTTTCCGGCGGCATTGGCGAACATGAGCCAGAAATTCGCAGGCGCATCTGCGAGGGGCTGGAGTTTTTGGGCATTGAATGGGATGAACCCAAAAATGTACAGAATGAAGCCATTGTTTCTACACCACAAAGCAAAGTTTGTGTCCGAGTAATCAAGACCAATGAGGAATTGATGATTGCGAGAATGGTTTGCGAATCCTTGAATTATGCCATCAAAAACTAAACACTATGACCTTAGAAAACATCGACATCGAAGTTCAAACCTTGTCCCCCGAATTGCTTCAAAAGATGGATGCCTACTGGCGAGCAGCCAATTATTTATCGGTTGGCCAAATCTATTTGTACGACAATCCCCTGCTCAAAAAGCCATTGACGCTTGAACACATCAAACCCCGCTTGTTGGGGCATTGGGGCACTACCCCTGGGCTGAACTTAATTTATGTACACCTCAACCGCATCATCAAACAATACGACCTTAACATCATCTACATTACAGGCCCAGGACACGGTGGACCAGGCTTGGTGGCCAATACCTATCTGGAAGGAACCTACAGCGAAGTCTACCCCGATATTACCGCGGACGAACCGGGTATGAAAAAGCTGTTCAAACAGTTTTCTTTTCCCGGAGGAATACCCAGTCATGTCGCGCCGGAAACGCCCGGTTCCATCCATGAAGGCGGTGAACTGGGTTACTCGCTGGTGCATGCTTATGGTGCCGTGTTCGACAACCCTGACCTATTGGTTGCCTGCGTGGTAGGCGATGGGGAGGCTGAAACGGGAGCACTGGCTGCCAGCTGGCATTCCAATAAATTTTTAAACCCCGTACACGATGGTGCCGTTCTCCCGATTCTGCATTTGAATGGCTATAAAATTGCCAGTCCCACGGTGCTCGCCCGGATTCCCCAAGCAGAGTTGGAGCAACTTTTCCGAGGCTATGGCTACAATCCTTATTTTGTGGAAGGTGATGTTCCAGAACAAGTACATCAATTGCTGGCATCCACCCTGGATACGGTGGTAGCGGAAATTAAACAAATACAAGACGAAGCACGCACCAAGGGCTTTACGACACGTGCGCAGTGGCCCATGATCATTTTACGGACACCAAAAGGATGGACATGCCCTAAAATAGTGGATGGCCTACAGGTAGAAGGTACCTGGCGTTCCCATCAGGTACCGCTGGCTGAACTGGCGACAAAACCGGAACACATAAAAATCCTGGAACAATGGATGCAGAGTTATCAACCTGAAACGCTTTTTGATAAAAACGGCAGCTTGATTGCTGAATTGGCTGAATTGGCGCCACAGGGCATAAAACGTATGGGCGCTAACCCACATGCCAACGGCGGCCAATTGCTTGAAGATTTAAAAATGCCCGACTTCCGAAAAAACGCTGTTGAGGTGCTTGAGCCGGGTACCATTGTAGCTGAAGCGACGGTGATTATGGGCGCTTTTCTCCGGGATGTGATGAAGTTGAATTTGAAAAATAAGAACTTTAGAATCTTCGGACCTGATGAAACCTCTTCAAACCGCCTCTCCCGCCTCTTCGATGTAACAGAACGCACTTCCACTGCCGAGATTTTGGAGAGTGATGACCACATCTCAGCCGATGGCCGCGTCATGGAGGTATTAAGCGAACATTTGTGCCAGGGCTGGCTCGAAGGGTACCTGCTGACGGGCAGGCATGGTCTGTTTTCCTGTTATGAAGCATTCATTCATATTGTTGGTTCTATGTTCAACCAACACGCCAAATGGCTGCAAGTCTCTCGTAACATACCCTGGAGGCACCCAATTGCGTCGTTGAATTACCTGCTCACCTCGCATGTATGGCGACAAGATCACAATGGAAATAGTCATCAGGATCCTGGATTTCTGGATCATGTGGCCAATAAAACAGCAGATGTTATTCGCATCTATCTTCCGCCCGATGCCAATACCCTGCTGTCGGTAACCGATCATTGCCTACGTAGCCGTGGTTACGTGAACGTGATTGTAGCGGGTAAACAACCGGCTATGCAATGGCTGAATATGGACGCTGCGATTAAACATTGTACCGTCGGATTAGGCATCTGGGAATGGGCAAGCAATGACCAGGGTGCTGAACCAGATCTGGTAATGGCCTGTGCGGGTGATGTACCAACCCTGGAGACGATTGCCGCAGTTCAAATCCTCAGAGAGCATTTGCCTGAATTAAAAGTACGGGTAATCAACGTAGTAGATCTGATGACCCTACAGCCTGCCAGCGAACACCCACACGGCTTGAATGATCAGGATTTTGACAAGCTTTTCACCAAGGACAAACCCATCATCTTTGCGTTTCATGGCTATCCACTGCTCATCCACCGCCTGACTTACCGCAGAACAAACCATCACAACCTGCATGTGCGTGGGTATAAAGGTGAAGGAACAACCACTACGCCTTTCGACATGGTGGTACTCAATGACCTGGACCGCTTTCACCTGGTCAATAGTGCAATAGATCGTTTACCCGATTTGGGGCCAAAAGGTGCTTCTACCAAACAATACTTGCAGGAGAAATTGATCGAGCATACCGCTTACATTGAAATGCATGGTGAAGACATGCCAGAAATTATTGATTGGAAATGGAATTTGGATTTACAGTCCTGATAAACTGGGAAACCCCAAAAAGTATTCTGACATGGTCAAAGTGAACAAAAAACCAGCAACCAATAAATCCGACACCCCCAACTGGGCTTCCCAGGACAAGGAATTGTTTACCCGTTTGGGTGTAGACATCGAGCAGGGCTTGTCGGTGGCAGAAGCGGCCACCCGGCTGGAATCTTTTGGCCCCAATGCCATTGTCCAGGACAAACAAACACCAGCGTGGAAGATTTTCCTTCGGCAATTTAAAAACCCACTTGTTGTACTCCTGGTCGTGGCGGCTGGCGCGTCGTTTGCCTTTCAGGAATGGTTAGATGGAAGTGCCATTTTGGTGGTGGTTCTCCTCAATGCTGGCATCGGTTTTTACATGGAATTTCAAGCAGGGCGCAGCATGGCTGCTCTGAAAAAAATGGTTGCTGTTACCGCCAAATCGCTCCGTGGTGGCAGTTTGAAGGAAATCAACATCGAAATGTTGGTGCCCGGCGACGTGATCTACCTGGAGGCTGGGGACATGACCCCTGCTGATGCGCGACTCTACAACAGTTCTCAACTGCAAGTGGACGAGGCATCGCTCACCGGCGAAAGTATTCCAGTGGAAAAAGAGCCCGCTGTGCTACCGACTGACACACCGCTGGCAGAACAATCCAACCTGCTTTTTAAAGGCACATTCGTCAGCAAAGGTAATGGTAAAGCTGTAGTCTTCGGAACGGGCATGAACACCGAGTTGGGAAAAATTGCTCATCTGGTTGGCAGTTCGGAACAGGCTGCCACACCTTTAGAAAAGAAATTGGAAGCATTCAGCGGGCGCCTCATCAAAATTACCGGAGTCCTGGTGGTGATCATTTTTGGGGCAGGTTTGATTGCGGGGAAGCCAATCCTGGAAATGCTACAAACCACTGTCGCGCTGGCCGTCGCCGCCGTTCCGGAAGGTTTGTCTATCGTCGCCACCCTCGCACTGGCGCAAGGAATGCTCAAATTGGCCCGCCATAAAGTGATCGTCCGCAAACTTGCGGCAGTCGAAACCCTGGGTGGAACCACCGTCATTTGTACCGACAAAACCGGGACGCTCACGCAAAACAAATTGGAAGTGGAAGCCTTGGCCGCCCCGGGCGGCACCTGGGCAAAAAGTGACGATGCAGCCGATATACCTGTCGGACATTTACCGGAGTTGCAATACCGTCGCCTCGTCCAAATTGCCATTTTGTGCAACAACTCAGAGATTGTCGCCCAGAAAAGGAACATTAAAGAAATTGGCGACCCGCTTGAAACAGGCTTGCTCAAATTCGCGCGCAGACTAGATGAAGACATCAACGAGCTCCGACTAAAATCCCCCAAAGTGTCGGAAATGCCCTTCAGCTCCGAAACCAAAATTATGGCCACCTTACACGACACCCCGGAGGGTAAGCTGGTTTTTGCCAAAGGTGCGGTTGAGGACTTGCTGAACTGTTGTTCCTTTATCCTCGATGGGGACAAAACTACGCCTCTGAGCCCCAAGGCGAAGAAGACTTGGCTCGACGAAGCGGAAAAAATGGCTTCATCAGGGCTAAAAGTCCTCTCGGGTGCTTTTAAATCGGATGCAAACGCTGCGCAGGAACTGGCTAAAGACCTGGTTTTTGTGGGGCTTTTTGGTTTGATCGACCCACCCAGAAAAGAAATCCCCGCCGCCATCCGCCACTGTCTGGACGCCGGAATCGAGGTGGTGATGGTCACAGGCGACCACCCTGCCACCGCAAAAGCCATCGCCAGACAGTTGGGCATCATCGATGCTGATGAAACCGACGTGGTGCTGGGAAAAGAAATGCCGGACTTCGAAAAACTCAATAAGGCGGATAAGTCGCGCTGGGTCGCCGCCAAAATATTTGCCCGGGTTAGCCCCAAACAAAAACTCGACTTGATCCGGGTTTTTCAGGAGCGCAAGGCCATCGTGGGTATGACTGGCGATGGCGTGAACGATGCCCCCGCGCTCAAAAAA
>Ga0209717_1000799_pt1 | contig 36897 bp, 12 predicted proteins | sample AD_UKC048_MetaG_FD_184418 | JGI IMG/M metagenome (GOLD analysis project Ga0209717, IMG submission 184418) | Active sludge microbial communities of municipal wastewater-treating anaerobic digesters from USA - AD_UKC048_MetaG (SPAdes) (version 2) | ecosystem: Engineered > Bioreactor > Anaerobic >...
TATTCCAGTAGTTCCATTAAGTGCTTGAATTACATTTGTACTACTTCTTTGTAGTGTAATACTTCCAGTACTTCCTGCTGCTCTACTAAATTTATATTCTCGACCAATACATGTCAAAGCATCTGGTAAAGTAATTGTAATATTTACTGCAGCATTACTTACTAATATTTTTCGATGTGTAGCGTTTAATACGGTAGTAGCAGTTATGTTCAATATTGCCCCTGCTTCACTTCCATTTACATGAAAAGTGCTTGTAGGTGAAGTTAATCCTATAGCTACTCTTTCATTAAAATAACCTGAAACACCCCCAGCTACAGTATTAATTCCTGTAATTGCCGGAGCTGCCGCCACTCCTGAATTACCTCGAACTCCACTCCATCTAGTACCATCCCAAACTCCTAATTCTCCATACACGCCAGTAGCCGCTCCTGTATTTACAGATTCACCTTTAACTGCAAAACCCCCAGATCCATTATTATTCTTGAAATAAGCAGTACTGCTCATAGAAGAATTTCTAACATCAAATTTAGCTGTAGGTACTGCAATATCAATACCAACCTCTCCTGAGTTAGTGATAGTTTGCCTTATTACATTATTAGTTCTAAAACTTAATCCTATGTTATCTGTGGTACCTATAAAGTTTGTAGCTTGAACAGTGCCTGCATTACCTGTAATTTTCCAGTCAGGGGAAACGGGTGCAGTCACATAACTTGAACCATTATAAGTCCATTGGCTACCATCAATAGAAGATACATAGATTACAGTTGTAAGTCCTGGGGTATTAGGCGTAAAAATTGTACCTCCTGTATTTGGGTTAGTATTTACACTAAAACTTACTGTAGCGTCGTAAATAGCGTTTGGTTGTAAAACCCAAGATGTACCATTCCAGTCATACCGATTTCCATTTAATAATACTCTAGTATCAACCCCAGCAGGTGGTGCACCTGTAGGAATAGTATTGTTTCCTGTGTATTGTACAAAATCAGAATTAGCAGAATCTAAGGTATATCTATTTTTAGGTTGTAAATCATCTCTGTCTTTTACCAAAGACATACCCGAGCCAATGTTTATCACGGCTTCATCTAGTCTTATCTGATTTGGGTTTTCTTTTGCTGGCATTATATATTAAAGTTATTGAGTTAAAGATAAGACCACCCGAGGGCAGCCCCACTAAGATAAAACCACCCGAGGGCAGTTTCATTAGGATAAAACCACCCGAGGGCAGTTTCACTATTTTTAACGATTGAAGCCAATTTGCCAATCGTATACATACGTATCATCTTGAGGTACAAAATGCCCCCATTTAGGTTTTATATAAAGTGTTTCACTAGGAGGTCCTAGTACAACTGATTTGTTATCGCTAGGATCTATGTATGCAAACCTAAATCTTATTGGTTGTTTAAATGTATTAACAACATATTGTCCAGGTTGTGCTTGAGCACCTTGACGATGTTGATAACGAAGATTATGCCCTCCTGTTACAAAATCTACCCATCTTTTTGGTAAGATAGGAGGATTCCCATAAAACAATTGAGGTTCTAATTCTAAAATTTGATTCTCAAAATCAATAGTAGTAAGATTCCATTCTGTAGTCATATATGCGCCACCTGGACTTCCACCATAATTAGTTCCTGTTCTATTTAACGGACCAGCTAAATTAGGGGAATGTATCCATTTTGGTTTTCTTTGCTTACGACGATAATTTGATTTTTTGATATGAGCTAAGACTTCCATAAAAATCATAGGCTTATTATTCATTAAAGTATCATAACTTCCTGGCGGAACATTAATAGCTACTTTAAGTTTGTCATTAGCCCAATTAGGTACTGTATTTGTTATAGACCCTCCAGTAATATAATTACTTGAAGAATAGGAAGATGCTACGAAAGTAGTATAATCATCTTGACGATTATGTTGAAGTATATAATTATCTCCTAGTTCTATCATAGGTACTGGGATATTGGTATCTGAACAACCTATTTTTCCTTTAAATAATCCTGGTTGGCCTGCAACACCATAAGTAACATTTGATAACGGTACTTTTTTAACTCCAACTTGTTTTAATAGCCAATCACCCCCAGTAACGCTATCTTCAATAAGAAGATTAATATCGTTAAAACTGTTTGTAGTAAAATAAGGATCAGAAGCTAGTAATGGTGTAAATGATGTATCTGTAACTAAAACCCTATTGTCAGTAACTCCTATAAGTCGAAATGACGAACCATAAGAAGCTAGTTGAGCATTAAAAACATTAATTAAGTTAGCAAACGTAGTGTAAGAAGCCGAACCTGTTGTATAAGTTGTAGGGCCTAAACCATCAGTATCTACAGTTAGTTCGAGCAACCAAGGTCGTGTATCAAATAACGGTACATTAGACCATTGTACTGCTTCTGGTTCAGACATACCTACGTATGTACCATCTAAAACCGCGCCTGATCCTGGTTTTAAAAATAAAACTTCGTCATTTATACAATCAAACTCATTAACTGCTACCGGTAAAATTTTACAAGGTTCGCTAAAATCGATTATGTTAAAGAAATAAGGAGGTTCCCCATTTACAGAATCTCCATCAGGGTCTACACCTAAAGGATTTCCCCATACGCCGCTATTGCTATTTTGGATAGCTAGTTGGCTGTTATTAACATTTGTACCAGTTAGAATAAAATAACCATACGTACCATTTATTACATATGATAAAGTTGTACTGTCTCCGATTCCTGTCATTAAAGTATTGTAAACATCACATACTTTGCCTAACAAACCGTCCATAGTTCCTGAACCAATAGTAGTACTTATCGTACCTAAATCATTAGTAAGTTCTATGTTAATATCATCTACACCTGGGGTTACTATAAAATTAGAAAAATCCCACCCAAATACAGGTATCATTTTTCTTCCCACAAATCCATGGGAATCAAACTGTTCCGTTGCAGTAGGACAACTATTTTTTCTAATATTATTTCTAATCATTGTCTAATTTTATATTATTGTAAGTAGAGGGGAATCGAACCCCTCTATAACCATTTACTTAATTGTTAGATAATCCAACGAACCTTTGCTTCGTGTCCTGTAGCAGGAGTTACCACGATAGCAGCGTTGATGAATGAATCTTGATCTTCTTCTACGTTGTATTCGAAATATGATTCTACTGCAAACATTGTTTCAGTTAAACCACCAGAAATAGCAATATCTGCAAATTCCATACCTAAATGGTTTAAACCTAGGTTTAATACGCTAAATGATTTTACATTAGCTGGGATTGTTACCGGAGATGTGCTCAAAGCTACTTCAGAAAAAGCTTCTGGTTGTACTACTGCGTCAGCTGCACAAATAGCTACAGTTCCTGTCGGAGTGTATGCTGCACCTGTGATATCATAGTTTACAACTACCGGAGCTGTAGTATGATTACCTACCCATGTGAATTTACGGAAGAATGCTGTAGGTACACCTGCATTTACGTCACATAGTTGTACTACTTCAGAATCTACAGTACCATCAATACATGGAACTGGCGTTGCCGGCGCACCTGTTTGGCGAACTACGGTACCGTCATTGTTTACTAAATCCCAGATAATACTACCATCTAGCATTACTGTTCGAGTGTAATTGTTACCACCAGAGGTGAAACAACCTGAAAAAAGAACTTCGAAATCTCTAAGTTGATTACTTGTCATGTTTTTATATTGTGTTTTTAATTAAAAAGTTATTTATGTCTAAATTCTACTGTTACGTGAGGTCCTACTGAATTAGTAATAATTACTGAATTGAGTATACCAGTTGCAAAAGAAAAACTTTCTTGATTGTTAGGAAATACTTCAAATGTCCCATTACCTAATGTAATATCTGGTAATTGAACTGTTATAGGGTTAGGTGTACCTAATGGCGGGTCATAACTAATACGAACATAATCTGCCGCAAATGGAGAAACTTGTGTGCTATTCCCTACACTTTGTATTAATTGTAATCCTGGCGTATTTGTTATTGTTGCCGAAGTACATACTCCTGCCGACACTGGCCCTGTAGTAGTATATAAAGCCCCACTTAAATCTGTATCGATCGTAGTTAAGATGCCAGCGCCATAATCATAAGCAAAATGACGAACAAATGTTGTACCATTATCGCACATAAACATCGGTTCTTTTTGTAAAGGAACTGATTCAGGAAGATTTGCTGTGCCTGCAGGAAGTGTAACTACTACATTTGTAATAGGATCTGTATATACTGTTGAAAGTAAAACACCTGAAGAATCGTATACTCTAGTCTCTCTAATTTGATTTGCAAGAGGTTGACCGTTAATATTTGTAGGAGTGACTAAACGTTGAGAAACAGAAAAACTCCCACTAGTCGCACAATTTTCAGGTGCCGGACCAGTATAAGGAGTTCCATCTAAATTTGTATTAGTAATTGTTAAAGCACCTAAAGAATCATAACCGTAAGATACGATTACTATTTCTCCATTCAATGGGTTACAGGCTGTTATTACTTCATGATCTACTGAAGCACTTCCGCCAGGGCCAAGACTGTCAATTTTACAACAAAGGTTTTTTAAACCTGATTTAAGGTTATCTCTTATAGCGTAAAGTGCTTTTAACTCTGCAGAAGAAGGAGTTGCCATGTAATTAAGTATTTAATTGAAAGAAAATCTTTCGTGGTAAGAACCACGTAGCAAAGTGCTACACATAGAATTTTCATCTACAATATAAGGTAGTCATTTTAAAAATTAATACGTAATTAATTTTAAAAATTAATCGTCGTATGGTTCCCAATCTATCGACGTATCGAAGTCTTCATCAAATTCCGAGTCAGGGATAGTTTCAATTTGGATTACGGAATTATCAAATGGATCAACAATCTCTTGATGGTAATCGAAGGAAGTTTTCTGCATGAGGAAGAAGTTTTCTATCTCTGCGTCGGACATACTATACCATCTGTCACTAGGTACTTTTACCGTCATTCCTCCTGGAAGTTCTATATTTATTTTTTCATTATCATTAGCCATACTGTAGTATTTGTTGTAAAGTAAATGAATATTATTTATATATATAAATAATTTTTAATGTGAATTATCGGGCGCCGAGATTGATATTAAAGTCTTTACGGAAGTCGTCATCAAGTAGTGCACTCCAATTTAAGAACTCTTTTGTTATCGGGAATAATTTTAAGAAATATTTAGTAGGTTGTGCCTTTTTTAAATCTTTAGATTCATCTCCGGTAAATACTTCTTGGGCTTGATTAAATGATTCTTTACTTAAATTTGAAGCAAAAGCTTGTACGTCGGTTAAAACAGAAACTAAAGGTACAGGGCTTTTTACTAAATCTGTAGCTGATTTAGGATTAATAAAAAACGTTAATTCTGAATTAGCTCTATTTAATAACAAAAGAGTATATCGTTGAGCTGCGTTTAATTTATCATCGTCATCCCAAGCTGCCATAAGACTATATACCATGGTTGTCATCGCGACCATTATTAAAATTTCTTTTAAAGTTGATCTAATATTGGCTACATATACATTTTTAAATTCACTCAAAGTAATAAAATCTCCTTTAGTGCCACCATTATCTATGTGTTTTTGGAGTAATTCATTATATTTTTTTACGATTGCATCGTATGTTACGTCATTAAGGTTTCCATAAGCTCCTATAAATCCTTGGATAGTTTTGGATAAATCGCGTGAGAGTAAGCTTACGGCTGTCATATATTTACCCCAGTTTAATTGTCCAGACACATTATCGATCTCGGCGCCACCCCATCTTTGTAATACAAGTCTAGGCATCCAAGATTTAAATTGTCCGGCAACTTGCCCTAAGATAGTGTCTTTATATTGTGCGACGTCATCTCTGGAAGCATTACCTAATATTTGTTTTGAATATTTTTGTAATATAGGTCGAAGTTTAATTTGCATTTCTTCAGTTATTCCTGATTCTTCCCCTTTCAGTTCTTTAGAAACTACTGAATCTGTTTTCTTTAATTCTTCTACACGTTTTTCTAACTCTTTTTCAAATTGATTAAGTTTATCCCATTCTCTATTTTCTGCGAATTGCTTAAACTTTGTGTCGTAATCCATTTCTGTTTTTACATAATCAGATATTTTATACAAAGTACCATCTTTAACCATATAGTTATTCATGACTGCCATTCCTGATACGAACTGAGTAGATTTATCTACTTCACGTAACATAATCATTAAGTTATCCGAAGTAACTATTTTATCAAATTTAGTTAAAGAGAGATTATTAATACGATGATTATTTAAATCATCTATTATCGGATCTATAGCTTGTAGCATTTTTAAAACTCTCATTGCTTTCGGTTCGCGAAAAAGTGTTTGGGATAATGTCGCCATAGCTGTTGATGCATCTTTAGCGTTGTATACACCATTACGGCCAGCTTCAAGAAACATGTTTAAATTACCTCCAATACCTGTGACGATAGCCGATGTAGAGTTCAAACCTAATGTAGTCATACTACGCCATGTCATAATTTTACGTAAAGTTCTAACGAGGTTTACTTCTTTACCTAATATTTTAACGGTAGATTTAATGTCAGAAAATGGAGTAACTCCATAAACAGTACGATTAATTGCTTTTTCGAGGATATCGGTATTTTTATTTACCCCTTCCGTGATTTCTTTTATTAAATTACCTTCGCTGTCTTCATTATAAACAGCATTACCTTTTACGGAAAGTACATTACTTTTACGCTTTTCTAAATCAAGTAATAAACCTGCTTGAACTTCTAATTCACTTCGAGATTCATACTCCATCATATGGTTTACATACTGACCGTATACTTTTGCAATATTAAATGATTGCTTCGAGTATTCATATGTACCATCTTCTTTCTCGGTACCAAGAGAACGTTGATATAATTTAGGTATTTTTCGATCAATTTGTTTTGTAAGAGGGTTGATTTCGACATTCCCATTAGTAATAGTTTCTTCATCCTGATCAGAAGCTTTAAATGATTCCATAAACCTTGACATAGAGAATACGCCTGTTTCTCCTGCCAAAAGTTTTTCTTGAGAATTTGCTAATATTGAAGGAAAAAAGGTAAACTTTTGACGATAAGAAATTAACCCTAATTTGAAAGCTTTTTCGTTAATTTCCATAATCGTATTATACAATTCTAAACGTTGTGGTTTAGAAGCCATTTCTTTATATTCGGATGTAAACCACTCTTCTTCGTAATCAGGATGGATATCATAATACTTCCAATTAACACCTACAGCTTTTTCCCCTGAAATTATAACTGGAAAAGAATTCTTTTCTTCCCATTCTCCTAACTTACGCTCGAAGTACTGCTCTTTCATATCGTTGTAAGCATCGATTTGAAGATTAGCATCTTTGAATTCTTTTTCAGTCATATTACCAATATTTGTAATACGTTCTTTAAAGTGGAGAGAATCTCGTAACATTGCTGAATAATCAGCTAATCCTTGATCGTATACGTCTTGTTTAAAGATAAAATTTTCATGATTAAGCCCTTCTTCATTATTAATTTTTTCTAATTTTTCTTTTAAGTTATATTTAGAGATTAATCTTGGTTGCATTTTCCCATTAACAGTATGGAAGAAAGTTTTAATATCTTCGGCAGTTAACCCATCTATACCTTTCCCAAGTTTTTCGTAGTACATTAATTTACCTTTATTAGCTATACCTTGGGCTTTACGTTTTATTCTATCGAAAAATGCTACAGTTTTTACCTGAGTAATGGCTGACAATTCTGTGAACCATCTTTTTGCTCCACTATATGCCATTTCATTTTCTAATATATTTGGAACTCCTTCACGTAAAGCTGCATTTTGAGTGTAATTGTTTGTACGATCAATTATACGATCAATCATATAGATAACAAGTTGCTGCTTCTGTGCCATATCATAAGATATACCAGGCTTTCCTTCGATATCAAAATACTTTTGCATGTCTTTATACAAATCAAGCTCATACTTGATATCAGTCAATTTTTCAATATTGATAGTATCATCTGATAGTATGATTTGTTCTTCTGCAAGTTTATTTAATACGTCAATACGATTTAAAATGTTTTTATGATTACGAGAAATTTGTAAATCTTGGATGATTTTACGCAAAGCATCTATTTGTAACTCTCTGGCTATTTTTTTATGATCTTTATCAGATTGTAACATATTAGAATAAACCTTAATATATCCTTCCAATTTACCTATAAAATCATTAATGAGTTTATTATCTGGAGTTTCTCCTTCTAAAGTTACTGGTAATAAATACCGTTGTTCTTCCCCCGTAGCTGCAGATGTAGTTATAGTTTTTAAAGTAGGATCGCCAAATGTAATATCTGCCATTTGGTAATACCCACTAATAGTTTTATATGTTTCTACTCCTATAGGGATAGCTCTTGCAGTTCCTAATCGTAAACCAGTTAATTGGTGTACCATCGTAGCATATTCTTTCATTTGAAGTTTATACGCTGTTTCTTTGAAGATAGGTAACATTTCCATCTCCGATTTAGTATCGTTAAAACGATTATACTTTTGAGGTGCTACCGTTTTCCAATCATAAATATCAAAAGTACGTGGTCCAATTATAAGTAAATCTGCCGTACCTGCTCTACCTTTTTCGGTATTTAATAATCGTTGTTCTGCATAAAATTTAACAGACGGTCCATGTGTTTTAATAGCACGCTTTATAATATGATGAAGATAACCATGTGCTTGCTCATAATAGTATTGAGAATTTGCAGGTTCTATTACCCCCAAATCTGGTGTGGATTCTGCATATACAGTTGCTCGTTGTTTGGCAAGAATAGGTTGAAAAAATTCTTGATATTTTTGTAAAGTCTCTTTTGTCGGATTTGTATAATAATCAAGTACAATTGGACGTAATGTATTAGTTGTAGGATCAACAAAGACTTCATACAGTGTATTTTGGAATACTTCATGTAAAGCTGTACCTGCATCTTTTTGAAAAGTTATTGCAGGTGTTTCTTCTAATTTATTTGGGAAGATTTTATCATAATATGGTTTAATTACATCTTCATGTACGCCATTATAGATATCCCCTGTACGATTATTCTTGTATTTTCTGTGTTCTTCAAGTTGACCTTCTTCATTATTCGTAAAAGTAGATTCCGTAACTAAATCTTCACCTAAACCTTTTAAAACATTGTGAATTTCATCAGCAGATAAGTTTTGATTTGCATTATTTGCATATGGACGCATATCATACACAAAGTTTGAATCAAGCATCATATTCACTACTGAACGGAATGGCGTATTCAAGTTTATGTTTTGTTCAAAGTCAAATCCTAATAATTTCCCGATATTATCCAGGAACATTTTCAAATAATCTAAGAATGATTTATTTACGGAAGTTTCAACTAAACGACCTATAGCAGCTAAACCAGCTGCTTCAACAATAGCTTCTTCGATTAATTCGTCGCCAACTAATTCAGGGTTGTTTTTCTTAGTTTCAAACAATACATTTTTTCCTGTAATATCTGTTACCGCCATCACTGAATTTGAAAGTAATTGATAAAATGGTGAACCCTGTTGTTTAATCAAATTGATAAATGGGTGTAAATATTCATGAAATGGCGTATCAAATGTTGCATGATTAGGATTAATCAATACCTTACCGTCACGGATAGCCCCTCGTTGAGCCATTTCATAATCGTAACCCCAATTTACTTGAAATCTAGTAGCTAAATCATCAAGCATTTGTTCTATATTATGAGCTAGTTTTGGTTGATTAGGTATAGATTCATTTTCAATTGGCGCTATAGTATAAGAATCTTCTATATTTTTGATTTCATACTTATTATTTCCTATTTTAGTAGCTATACCATCTTTAACCAAAGATTCCCATACACCTTTAGAATCGTCAGTTATTTGAGAAGAACTTTGTAACGTTTTAGTTGGGTTTATTTTGGCTAGTTCTATGTAAGCTTGTTTTGCTAACCCTTGTTTTCGGTATTGGGGGTCTACTTCTATACCCGTAGTGATCAACACATTGGGATTATCTTGGGATAAGTATGTATTTAATTTTCCAACTGTTTTTCCATCTACTTGTATTTTTATTTCTGGTGTACCTAAAGTTTCATTAATATTCGATTGAAAATTAGAAATGGGACTGCTATATAATCGTTTAGTCTTTTCTAGTAATCCCGCACCTTTATTTATCAGACTAGTTTGCATATCTTTATACAGCTGTTCATCTGTGTAAGGTTTTACATTTCCTTCTTTAAGGAAAGTATTAAAACGATTAATAATTACTTCGGCAGTTTTTTCATTTGAGAACAATTTTTTAATATAATTAAGAACTTTTTCTGTTAATTTCTTAATTATAAACTTAGTTTCTTGCTCTGTAATAGCATTAAAATGTTCTAATTGTAAGGCCATTCTGATATACTCATTTGCAATGGCATATTCTAAATCCTTCCCTGTTTGTTTAAATTCATAAATCTCTTTAATTTTTTTTCTTTTTGTTTCCGACATTTGGCTATAAACATCGTGAAACCAAGAAATAGGCGCTAAATTATTAGCAGTATAGTGTATAACTTCTTCCGTTAATATTAATTCTAGAGCATTTTTGTAGTCTTCAAATGTTTGGTAATTTCCCATTTGACTGAAAACTACTTTTGGATTTACGTAGATTCCACTATTGTCGGCACTGAAAAAGGTATTATCGTTTGTAATGTAGATTCTTCCAAGTGTTCCTCCTGGTTTTGAATTAAATAATTTACTAGTGAATTCATCTTTTCGGTTGAAAAGTCTGTCGGCAAGTAAGGCCACGAACCCCATCTCATCACTTTCACTTTGAGTACCCCTGACGACTCTGGCCCAGATATCTTGCATAGTACTTCCTGCAGCGCCTTGCTCCAAGGCAGATAGTACCAATGATCGTGAAATCGGTGTGGGTTGTACCGTATAAATATCACCTTTTTTGTTTGTAAATATTCGCTTATATTCCTCTTCCACCAACATTCCTGCTGATAAAATGTTTCTATATTGCTCGGTAGATTGAAAGTCAACGTTTTCGATTTTTCCATTAGTTGATAAATTTGTATGCAAAAGTAATGCATTTACAGATACTTTATTCTCTGGAGTAATAGAAACAAAATTTGTAGAAGATTTTATGCTATTTTTAAATTCTTCTATATCTTGTTTACTCCCTAATATATGAATTTGTTCTGGTTCAAATACTACAAATACATCTCCTCTTTCTCCAAAATCTTCTGTATTTTTTCTAACAGTATTATCATTTATATCTTGTATGTCTAATATAGCAATCTTTATTCTATTTCCAACTTTTTCTGCTATATTTTTAGTACCAAAATAAAATCCTTTTAAACCATCTCTAGTACCTTGCCCATAACCAATATAAGATTTATCAAATACTTCAAATTCAGGCTTACGAACTCCTGATGGACTAAATTCTCTTGTACCATGATAAACAATATCCTTCACTTTACTATCAGGAAATATAGTATCTAAGTATTGAGAGTAAACTTGTAATGCTTGTTGTTTTTGTTGTGGGGTTATTTGATTTTCAAATATTTTATTAGTAAATATAAAAGGAGGATTTTCATATTTAATGTTATCATACTGAGAATTTGAAATATTTTTATTTAAAACTTTTGATAAATAACCTTGTTTTTCTAATTTAAGCATCATATCATATCCATAGCCTGATACTAAATTATCTATAACAGGTGTATATCCTCTTTTAGTTATTAATCTATTAGCTTCTAAAAATGCTTTTAATCCCAACCCCTTTTTTAATGGATGAGTTACGTCATTTTCAAAATTTTCAATATTAGATACAAATGCTGTTTTATTAGAATCATCAAAATAAATAGTTAGTCTTACGTCTATTCCTTTATTCTCAGTATTGATTTTTATTGAATATTGTTCTTTATTTACAAAGTTATTATCACCTCTCTGTTTTGGTACCTTCCCCCAAACATCAGTAGCATAGGGTTTTAGCTCAATTTCTGAATATTGTTCAAACCCTAAAGCTTCATATACTTGATTAGCTAATTCAGGATTTTCATTAAATAATTCTTCTACGCCAGATTTAATAGTAGCAGTAGATTGTCCATTAAGTTCATCGATTAATCGATCTTGGGCATTACGTTTTTTAGTCCCTGGCATATTTGCCATGAACGAATTACCTACACGTTCAAATAACTTGGATTCTTTAATAGTATTCCAAGCACCTAATGCTTTTTCCGTTAATTGATCGGCAAGTTCTGGGTTAGAATTTCTTAATCTTTGCTCGATGCTCTTTATAGTACAGCTCATAGTTGTTTATTAGAAGTTTTCTCCGATGTATTTGTCTAAGATAAGTTTGTCTGATGATAATTTAGAAATATCAACTAAACTATGTACCTCATCCATTTCGATACGTTGGATTTCGTTATATTTTTGTCCTAAAGCAAATAAGGTCCAATCTTGTAACTCCATTGCTTTAGAAGTCAAAGGTACTTAATTTGTTTAGGTATATTAAATTTTAAATTTATTTATAATATTAAAAAAGGACAATCTGGGTATTCTGTATTATCTTCTGTAGAAGATTCTACGGGGGTTTCTACTTCTCTTTCTTCTTGAGTTTCATCTGTTACATCTACTATTTCATCCTGTTCGAGATTATCATTAAATGCTACAGATGATTTGAATGCAGATATTGGTAAATCATCAGGTAAAATATAAGCACCGTATGGTAATTCTTCGCTAGGATCAAGATTTGCTGTATCGTCCGGCAATGTTACCATAGCGTATTTACCCATACCTATTTTAGTAATTTCATGATAAATACTTGCACCTTTTGGGCCTCTACCGATACGTTCAAGCAACATTGATTTGCCTCTTAAACTTACGATTTCATTACCATCTTCATCAAATACTGCATATTCATCTCCGCTACCTGGGAATATATCTTTATCATATTTAATACTACCATAGTTGTTGATATATTCTCTTGTATCATTAATTAAATAAGTACGACCTTCGGTAGCTGTCATTAGATGATTTGTTCGTTTAACAATTTTGGCGTCGCTCCATTTTTGTTGGTGGAACATTTTCCATAGCGTGTCAAATCTTAAATCCTTCGCGTCAAACTCTTCTAAGTATTTATTAACAACTTCCGAGTATAAACCGGTTGGTAACGTAGGTTGAAGACTTACGTGCGAAGAATCTACTCCTGATTGAAGAATAGTTAACGTAACCATATCATTCATAACATTTACCACATCTGTATAAAAGTTATACTTAGGGGTATCAATAGCATCTTTACGATTTTGGGCCCATTTAATATGCTTTTCGGCTCTTTCTAATACTTCCTCATATCTAGCAATTTCTATATTACGATCTACACTATCCTCACGACTATTGTATAATGTTACATTCATGATAGGGTTTTCTTCCGTTTTTGGATCAGAGTATGAAGTTCTGAATGATAAATTATCAAAAAATTTATAGTCCAAATCTTTATACACATCGCTGGCTTTTAAATCTTTAATACGTTTTACTAAGTTATTTTCAGACTCTGGATCTAGTAAACTATAATTTTTACTAAATCCTGGAGAATTTTGTATAACATAAGTTACTAAATAATTAGTAAAGCTATTTAATACTACGTCTTTATTTCTTTCGCCGATCTTAGCAGCTACTTTTTGAGTAGCTTGTTTTACTATACGACTAAGTGCTGGATTTTTTGCAAGAAGTAAGAACGGAGATAAGTAACTATTAAATTGCTCTCTATTTTTAATAATATTACCTAAATGGGTTTTTCCTGGAATATTTACGGCAGTACCAAATTTTAATCCTTCAGTCACAGCATCTAAAGCAAGATTATTTTCAACTAACGTTTTAGTTCTTTTACTATCGATATTTAAAGCATTGTTTAAGTTACCAAGTGATTGGCCTGGTTTACCTAAAGCCATAAAATCTTTTAACATAATAGCTTGAACGTATCGTGCTTTTTCTTTTTTATAATCCTTAACTCTATCGATATCTTTTGCATAATCCATATCTGGATCGGATACTTCGATATCTTCTAGGAACTCATCTATAGCATCTTTAATATCTTTTAATTCCCAATAAGATACTGTATCTTTTTCATTAGGACTCATATACATTTCGGCCAAAGTATTTAAAGGTATTCCTTTTTTACTTACACCGGCTAAAGCTTCTGTACCTACAAGTAATTTAACCAAAACTTGCATGTACATGTCGGATTTGTTTCCTTTTAACCCATCGACTTCTCTGAATAATGACGTATTATTTTCTGACATACGTACAAATTCTTTAATTGCCGGTTGGTTTATAAACTTCATTGTGTCTTCAATACTTAATCCTAATCGTTGTAATAACATCAATTGAGGCATTGTATGCGTATTGATATTTAAACGAACAACGAACGGATCTTTGGCGGCATCCGCAAATCCAGATACATATTCACTGATGTTTCCTGAAATTAATCGACCTTTATTGTCAAATTGACGAGCTAAACTGTGATACCCTTCGATAGCTTTTACTTTATCAAATTTTAATGCGGGAATTTCTTCTATATGAAGATCTCCGATTTGAGCCATGCCATGTCCTGTTACATTTACAGCACCAATACCTACTAAATCTTTGGCGGCACTTAATATATGACGTTGACTGGTTGAACCTAATAAACTTGATAATGAATAGGATTTAACTGAAGATTGATCATTTAGAATACTATCCATTTTTTCTAAAGTAGCTGCAGAATTCGGGGCTAAGTGTTGTAATCTATTCTGAGGAAGAGATAACAAATTACGCATTAGTTCGATATTTCTATTTTCTAATGCTTCTCGGCTATTCTGCGCACCAATTGATAATTCACGGAATTGATCTAAAGACATTATATTTTCTTGGCCATCTGACAAGAATTGTCCTAAGTATGCATAATCTGCTGCGGCATCTGCTTTTTCTTCTCGATAAGCATCTCGTTGAGTAAGAAAAGCATTCAATAAATCTCTACGAACACCTCCTTCTTCGATATAATCTGCATACTCTTCTAACATTTCTTCTAAAATAGGAATTACTTGCTGAGAGTCTACGATTTGTTCATAGTAAGTTTTTGTATTTCTATTATAAGCTTGAAGAGTTATACTTTGTGTATTTTCTAATTGAGCAATCCATGCTTTAGTAAAATCACGGTTCCACATTGTTTTATCAAACCCTGATTTATTAATAAAATCAGTAGTCGATTGGTTATCCCAATATTGTTGTTTTATACTTAAAGGTAAACTGAAGAATACATTAGATCTGAATTTCTTTTGTTTTTCTTGCTCGTTAAGTTTAGTATAAAGATCATTCAACTCTTTGTTTGATAATTCTAAACGTTCTTTTATAAGATTTTTTTGAATCTTATATTCTTTAGCTAAACGTTTTCTAACATATTTATTATAACGACGTTCAACCCCAGCTTCCGTTTCATCTTGATCAAATTCTACATAATGGTAATAATTGTTTTCATCAACATAATAATGAGGAAGGTATAGATTCAATTTATCGATATCGAAATCTGAACCTGATTTACCTACAAGTTCTGCCGGCACCATAATACTATCACCATAAGATTCATCTAAGAATCCTACTACTTGGATTTTCTCTGCTTGGCCTAATGATTGAGTTGGGATACGATATCCAAGTATTTCTAATAATTTAGTATCGACATTGTTTATATCAACCCCATTATCAGCTAAATATGATGGAATTTTAACTTCAATAGTACCATCTTCACGTAATTTTAAATCATTAGAACCTATCTTAACGTTTGCTAATTCTTCTGGTGTTAGTGTTTCAGGTGAAGTTACTTTTTGATAAATACCATCTTTTAGTATCAATAAGTCATTACTATTGCGTAAGAATACTGATGATACTTGAGGAGCTTGAGTACCTTTTACTTTTTGGTGCACAAGTGCTTTATCCAATATACTATTCAATACATACTCGATACGATTTCTTTCTGTCGAAGCGTCAAACATGTATCGGAGTTGTCTAGTTTCTGGGTCAATATCAAACATATCGATAACATTCTGAGGCATATCAAGGCTAATTGCTTGAGCTTTCAATGTTTCAGATAAATTTTCTACGCTATCTACTTCGTATTCTCCAGTAACAGTATTAAGACGTATACCTAGTTTTGTATATAAAGTATCGGCGCCTAATGCAATCATGTCATTAAGGTTTTGATAATAATCCGATATAGCTTTTACTACGGTAGGATCATCCATATGCGCCGTAAGATTCGAAGTAATAATTTTCGTAATCTGCACACCTCGATTTGATTCTGCTTTATATACATTAGCTGTTTCTACTTGCAGTCCAAAATCATCCATATGAATTCGTTGTACTGGGGGTATATCGTCAATTGTTTGACCTACTTTATCGTAAAGAGGAGTTAAAGTGCCTTGTTTATTTACCAAGTTACCCATTTTTTGTCCTGAATTAAAACCGATAAGGTCAATTTTATTCTTTTGTGCTTGTAAATATATTTTTTCAAGTTGAGGATTACCTTCAACTCTACTCCAAGATAGTGGCATTACCGAATTCTTTAAAAAGATAGGAGTTAATATATCTATTTTTTCGTTATATCCAGATCCTTGAGGTTTAATTACTTGAAGTACAGCTATAGGTTTTGGTTTGGCTAATATTGTTTCATCTTTTGCTTTAGTGAAAATTGCATGTTTTGTCAAATATTTATAATGACGAGGATCTTCTTTATCGAATTTATTTCTCGTCACACGTTCATAAGCTTGTTCCCATTGAACTCTTGCAATTTGTGTACTAGTAAGTTTACCACTAGTGTACATCATATCAAACCATCCGTCCAAAGTCATAAATGCTTGAGCATCTGCCATCTCTAATTTAACATAAGGAGCTATAAGTGTACCTTTAACCGGTTTTTCTGGAATTTCGATAACTTTACCTGTTGTTTCATCAAATTTAGCACCTACGATAGCTTCTATTTCTGTATGCGTAAGATTTTGATCAGTATGAGCTTTATAAAAAGTTTCTGCTAAGTAATTAATGGATGACGATACGGCCTCCACATCTTCATATGATACAAAATTATAATATGAATCACGTACTTTTCCATCTAAACGAGGACGATATGTATCCATTTCTGACATAACTTCTGAAGAAGTGGCGGAAGTTTGTTTACTACTAGTGATAAAGTTCCAACGTTTTTGGGCATCACCTGGTTTGTACATACTTAAGTTACCATAAGCTAACGCTTGTAAATCACGATTGAATACTTCATAATTATAAAATATGAATCGGAATAAAGGCCCCTTATTGTTTTTATCTCTTAAAGCTTCGGCATAAGTTTCAGTCCAAGAAAGTGTTTTTGTTACGAGCTCTTCTAAACCTGTAACTGGATTAAAATCTACCTCTGTGTAAGTAGCTTGAGGTATTTTCATAACCTTACATGCTTGCTCTGCATCTAAGTACTTTGCGATATCCAATTCTTGGAATTTATCCAATACTGATTTATATTCGGCTTTTACATGGTTTTCTAGTCGTGGGAATACATATTCGATAAATCTATCAACATCTTTATTTTTAAGTAGTTGATCGTACTCTGCTTGGGTTAAATTTAGAATATCGGTGAACGTTCCTAAATTAACTTTATCCTTCGTATTATCTCTAAATATCTTAACGTCTTCTGCTAGTTTTTTATTAAATAGGATATCAATTTCGTCACGAAGTTGTGGTATAACAAAATCATTAATATATATCTGATGATCAGTTTTACCTGTAGCACAATATCTACTATAATCAACTAATTGTCTTCCTAATTGTAGACCGTATTCAGTACTTTTATCTGAATTAATTAATAATGAAAATCTATTATGTAATACACCATTAGCTTTTAATATCAATTTATCTGATTCTGGTAAAGAGGTAAAAGAACGCCCTTCATTGGTTACGCCATTCATCAGTCCATCAAAAGTTACTAGAGTTAAATTTGATTTTGCATTTTTATTAGTTTTATTGTCAAACAAAACCCCATTTCGACGTAAAAATACATTATTAGCTAAACCTACTTTTAACTGACCATTTTTACCTACTAAATGAGGTAAAGACTTCATTGCATCTAATAAATCTGCTGCCCCATTAATTTTATTGAACATACGTCCAATAGTATTCGGGTTGATAATAGTGTGGGCAGTTTTACCAGTTGCTTTACGGAAGTTTTGTAAATTTTCATTACTATCCACTACACTATTTTTTGCTAATGTATAGATACGTGTTCTAGCTTGTTTTTCAAACAATTCTTTTATAGACATCGTAGGATTTTGCATTAATACCCCTAAGACAGCTTGAAGAGCTTCATCTTTTTCTGGGGTACGTGCACCAAAATCCATCCCTAAATTCTTAAAGAAACGATAGTTTTGTATAGGGTTAACATTAGCTTCGAAGTTTCTAAAAACTACCATATTGTTTTTATTAATAGCTAAATGATCATGTCTTTGGTTTGCTAAAGTTTTTAAATTAGATAACCAACCCTGAATAGTATTGTGTATATTATTTTCACTTACCGGATCGACGAATACAACTTTTTCGTTATCAATTTTTAATGATAAGGGGGAATATTGAAGATTATGGAAAGAATTTTCGAATGCAATTCGAATCTTTAGTTTATTTTCCCCTGAAGTTTTAGTTCCCGTAAGTTTTTTCTTAAGATCGTAAACCCAACCATATTTCACTTTATCATTTGTAACAAGTTCATCTAAAGCTTCCATCATTACTTCAAATGTATTTTTATACATATCCTTGTTATAATGACCTTCTTTATTGCTTAATACGTTTAATAATACATTTTGTAAAGTATGCGGAGCTGGTTTTACATAACGTTTTAACATATTCCCTTTACTCCAAGGAGTATTATCTTCTAATAAAACTTTTTTACCGTTCTCGTTTGTATGGTATAATGTCCCTAATAAAAATCTAATAACAGTGTTTACATTTGAAGTTGGGTTGATTTCATCTTCGGAAACACGCCCTTCTTTAGAACTTGTTTCAATCTCATCATACGCTTGGAAATCTACGAAATCTTTTAATTTAGAACGTTTTAAGAATTGTTCGACGTATAGGTTTTTAAGTTCATCTTTTAAACCTTCTTTTAAAATTAATCCGGTTTTAGCTGGGGCAAATAATGTATTCGAAGCTCGGAAAGAAGGTTTACCTGGTGCAGGTAAATTTTCAGGCAATTTCGATACGGCCCCCATTTCCATCTCAAAAGCATCTAAAATCGGATCAATTCGATTCATTATATATTCGGCAAGAGAATTTTCAGCTTCGTCGGCATTATCTAATAGATTATAAATATTCACATTGTCATCTTTTTCTAGTATTTCTTCGACAAATTTATCGTGAATAATGTCTAATGCATCTTGCATATGAGAAAACGCTACTTCAGGAGTTTTAAATCTTTGAATTAATCTGTTTTCCGCATATGGATAGAATGAGTTAATATTATGATTAAAGTAACTAGCATCCGCAATATTTTGATAAATATTATTGATAGTTGCTTTTGCTTGGGTAGTAGAGCCAAAGAACGCTTTGATTTGGTTAATTAAATCGATTAAAGCTTTCTTTAAACGGAAGAAGAAAGTATTTGCTTTAGGGTTAGGTTTAACAGTAGTGTTACGCATGAAATCAATGAATTCTTCCGCCATAGTTTCTTTGGCTTGAAGATCAGTTGCTTTATCATATTCTAACATTTCTCCGCTAAAAGCATATTTAAATGATCCTTTTCTTTCTCGGAATTCTACCAATAAATCTTTTTGTTGTTCTGGCGTAAGGATATTATTCCATACGGCTTCGAATGCTTCATGAAAACCTGTACCTTTTTCGGCCCCTTCCCATAGACGAATAACATTTTGCACTAATTGTCCTTGAGCAATACCATCAATAGGTTTACTTTCCGTCGTAATTAAGAATTGCGGTAATACTTTGCTTAACCAATCAGAAAATTCTGGGACATTTTCAATATCATCATACTTATATAATGGATTTAATCTATAAGGTTCGGCATCTTCAGCTTCAAATGCAGCTATTTCCTCTGGGGTATATATAGTCGCAGGAGGAGTGTCTGTAGAAGTTGAAGTTGTATTATTTTCTATAATATCATTTTTCACTTCATCTTCTGGTAATGGCGTTGCGTCATATACACCTTCGATGGTGATTTGTTGATTGTCGTGATACATAATATCAAACTCGAAGTCTCCTATTTTAGCCATAGCTAATCCCGGAGGAGTAACACTCCAATCAGTATTACGTAACCCTTTTTTGACTATCTTTATAGTTTCTGTAGGTACGTTTGTAGGGTAATCATAGTCTTCGTAATTACTTACGACTGTAGTACCGCTTTCTTGCTCCTGATCTTTAGAAGTATCGTATGTATACTTATTTGCTTCATAGTCAAAACTAAATATTGCTTGGCGGTTTTTTTGTATAGGATCGCTTTCATTTAAAGGCATATACATTGTAAGTACATTTCTGTCTTTCAAGTATTCTGAATACCCATTTTGATAAGTAGTTCCTGTAGCTAAATCTGTAAATAAGTCTGTAGACTTTACATCTTTACTAACAAAGTGTTTCAGTTTTTTAAGTTCTTCTCTAAAATTTTCCAACCTAACTATCTTTCGCATACCTACTTTACGTGGTGCGAATACAATACTGCCATCAATTATCCCTATAGAGTTTTGCTGACCACCACTTACTGTGTAATCATCATACCAGTTAATTACGTGAGTAAGGTAATTTTTTTCTTCCCCGGTAAGTTCTCCGGTAGTTGCTAGTTTTGTTACTAATTCTGTTATTTTATCAAGTTCTTGGTCGCTATAATCTCGATATCGAACATGAAAATATTTACCATCTTTGAATGCATATACTCTACCTTTTTGTAGAGTTTGTCCGGCGCCTACTTGTTGATTTTTAGATAAAGTAGCTATTTTGAATGTGTACTCATCCCCTATTGATTCTAACTTAGATTGTGATTTAATTTGTATGCCGGGTGTTATTCCTGTAATAGGTTTTACTAAGTCTAAATAATTGTCTTCGGTCATATTAATAGACTCGTCATACATTTTATTTAAAGACTTTAAATACGTCCCTACGATTTCTATAATTTCTTCTTCGGTTACCGATTTAGTACTAAACTCTTGTTTAATATCTTTTGTATCGGATTTAACCCCTTTTACCCATTCAATCCAACGTTTATGTGTATCTTCGATAGATTCATCTTTGCCTTGGGGATGCGGCGCTGAACTTTTTGAATATACTAAATCTTGAGGAACGTTATCCCCGAACAATACATCATTCAAAGGTAATGTTTCACCATTCTCACGAACTGCATGAGTCATACCTTTGACCTGTTTAGTCATAAGATAAAGCAACTCGTGACCTTTCATTAAAAAAGGAGAATAGGTTTTTCCAGTTTTTTTATCAACATAAGTTCCTGCAATAGAATTGTAGAACTTCATTTCTTTTGCTTTAATCTTATTCCCAAGTTCACTATCAAGTGCTACAGGAAGTAAAGCATATTCATTATTTTCTGGATTTACTTTGTCGTCGAGGAATTTATGGAAAGGATTATGTTGAGTAGCTTGATTATCTCTATCTGTACCTGCAGTGTGCGTTTTAAATACTGTATCTAAAGTCAAAGGAGTTGCAGAATCCCAATCACTATCGTTAAACATTGTATCTTCTTCCACTTCTGGTAAAGGTTGTAAAGCTAGTAAATCTGCTTTTACTTTAGCTTCGGCTGCTTTCTTTTCTGCAAGTTTACGAGCAAATTCTGCTTTTGCTTTTTCTTCTTCGGTCTCTGCTAATTTTTCTAATTCTTTAGTTTCCTTTAATTCTTCTTCTGCTAATTCTACTTCCGCTTTAGCATTATCAATTTCTTCTTTGGTAGGTACTTCTATAGGAGCAGGGCCTTCATCTTCTACTTGATTTACACTTACAGGTGCTGGTTTTGGTGCTGGTTTTTCAGGAACTCTAGTCTCTTGAATTGTATTTAAAGTCTTTTCATGGGCCATAGCTTCCTTGATAAGAGTATCCTTGTCGGTAATCTTTTGGAAGTACTTATTTTGTAAATCTAAAGCCTCTACATTTTCTTTATCTGCGGCTTTTAAACGTATGTATTTCTTATATTCAGGAGAATTCTTATCTGTAAACTCTTCAGAATCAAGTAGTTTGTCTACGTCTATAGAAGTTTTAGATGGGTCCATGTATAATTTCTTCAATGAAGGTAGTTCATACAAAGCAGTTTTTGTATCATCTATTGCAGATGCAATTTTTTCTAATCTATCCTGTAATTCACTTTGTACTAAAGCTGATCTAAATACTTCTTTTAAGTTTACAGTAATAGGTGATCTATATGTTTCTTTACCCTTCTTGATAATTACATGAGTCAAGGGTTCGTTGTAACGATTAGCAAGTGATTTATATAAATCTACTTGACGTGATAAGTCATCTCTAAATGTAGAGATATCACTCTTTACCTGTTCGATCTCTGTTGATTTGTATATCTTTCCGAAGAATTCTAAGCCATCTTTTTTTGCAGATTCCGTATTAGGGTTGGCTATAGATTCCTCTAAACGATCTAATTCGTCAAAGAGTTTCTGCTCTACGCCATTTGATACATGGTCGTATACATAATTTGATTTAACTAGATGAGAGTATAAACTACGAAGATTAGAATCCGTAACTTCTGTACCTTCTGGTTGACGACGTAATGTATCTAAAACCGAAATAACTTTTCTACGAGTAGATTCATCTTTAGTTTGTAAGAAAGTTTCTAAAGATTGTTTAGCAGAGGTACCATTATCAGAAGTATCTATATAATCCTTTAAAGTATTGAATACAGCTTTAAGATTTGCATCATCTCCAGTATATCCTTTAGTAAGATCTTGTAATGATGATGCGATCACCATAGATTGATCTGTAGATAATTGGTTAATATGTGATAATGCTTTGGCTAATTGGAAAATTCGCCCTGGATCATCTATACGGCGGATAGTACCTGCAGGATCTGGGATTAATGTACCGTCTTCGTCTCGTGAGTATGTTTGAAATAGTTGACCGTTATAAGGAGCTGTATGTTCTGACATAAACAAAGCAGCCTGAGTCATTTTATCAATAGGAGTCTTTAAAGCTTCTGGTATTTGTAAACTATTTGCTTGTTTTCTATCTGATAGTTGTCCGGCAATACCCCCATTAAAACCACCAACACCCATGATAGACCCAAATAAAGCGCCTCCAAACCAGTTAGATATACCTTCATCAGAAGTTAAACCATCTTTGTATGCGTAGATAATTTCGTGAAGGAATGAAGTATGGACTGGGTTATTTGGGTTAGCAGTATTTAATTGGTAATTTTTAGCACCTTCCGATATAGCAAATTGACCTAATTCTTCTGCAAAACCTTCCATTACAACACCTTTACCCATTTGCTTAACAGTGTTTCCTAGAATATTTTTTACTAAAGTTTTAGTAGTGTTATCTACAGCCCAGTCTTTTGTAAACCATTTTCCTAAACTTAGGATAATGGATTTAGTGTTCATCAATAGGTTTAGACCGAACTGGTTTGTAATACCTAATACGGCTAAATTTCCAAGTAAAGTTTTGTTGGCAGCTTTGTCTGCAATCTCAGAAGCTTCGGCTATACTACGACCTTCTTGGATCGCTTGATTATAAGTATCCTTGTAAGCATTGGCAGCCTCGATACGTCCTTCACCATAAGAAGCAAGCATAGTACGTTCAAATGAACTTAAAGCAGATAAACCCATACCACCTTCTTTGAAAGCGTTATTAAGTTTTGTACCATAACCTTCGAAGAATTGTTTAGCGCCTTGGACGCCATCATCCCATACTGCTTTCCCTAAATCTTTTGTTCCTCCTAATAATCCTTTAGAGAATGTGGTTTCACCAAAAGCAAGTCCTGTACGTTCAGCTTTAACTCCTTGATTAAATAACATCGAAGCTTGTTTACCTACGGTTGGCAGAAAGTCTCCTATTAATTTTCCACGCTTTAATACATTTGGTGCGTCAAATACAGAGTTTAATAAACGTGCACCGCCTACATTTAATCCGCTAGTCATTTTCATACCGCCGATCATACCTAAAGTAAACCCAGCCATATCTGCTATCTCGTTTTGTAACCCTTCGCCCGTGAAGAATTTAGAAAACGGCCCTTTATTCATATAGTTTTTTGACAAGGCAGCTTTGTATTCAGAACTTTCTACTCCTTCTGATAATGATTGAGATAATGGATTATTTCCCCAATCGTGGAAATCTTTACCCATTATGGCTCCAAATGGCGTAGATAGTAAAGCTGCGGTTCCACCTATAGAAGTTTCGAATGTTCTATTAATAAGATTATTGGCGAGACCTGTTAATCGGTTCCCTACTCCTGATTGAAGTTGTGCTGTATATTCTTGGTTATCTCTTCCAAGTTTATAACCTTGTTTACTTGACACACCAAATAATCCTGAAATAAATCCTGTAGCCCCTCCAGCAAGTCCTCCAATAATAGCCCCACCTAATGGCGCAGCTCCTCCTAATTCACCTACTGGCGCTGATGCTATAGCTGCAGTAGTCATACCTAATAAAGCCCCCGACGTAGCTCCTTTTGCTCCTTGGCCTAATGCCGCAGTTAAATTACTCCCGTAATCGTTAGCTGTTTTTACATAAGGCATAACTTCGTCTATAGGTACAGTACGCCCACCATAAAGAGAATTATTATAATTTGGATCTTTTCTTTGTAGTTCATTATCTAATCCATGTAATACCCCATCCAATTTACTACCTATCGATTGATTTGTAATAGCTGGATTTATGCCATGGTCCAATTGTAATGTAGGGATATGATATATAGTAGGCATAGGTGTATCCATCAAACTCTTAAAGGTATCTTCGAAAGTGTTTGGTAGGATTACTTGAGATAACGTAGGGTTAGTGTTTACTAATCCTGGGGTTACTTCTGATTTATATTGTACTAGATTATCTAAATTCATTATTCTCCGATTAGATCGTTAAGTTTTTGGTCGGTCATACTTAGGTTTGGATTTTGGTATCCAAGTGCCCTAAATAAATCACCTGATTGTTTTATTTGTTCGCAACGAACTTTAATAAGCTCTGCTATTTTGCCTGATGCTTGTAATGCTTTTAATGTTTCTTTAGTTTTCGAAGCAATTTCATCTTGAGGTACTTTCTGGTTTTGAAGATCTGCAATAATAGATTGTTTCAAAGTTCCGAATACGTCTTCCAAAAGTACGTTAGAAATTTTATCCGTAGCCGCTTCTACATAAGTTTCTGCGGAAGAAGGATTTTCAAATGTTTTTGGTACAGGTATATGAACATCTCCTACTATAATTTCTGCAGTTAAAGGGGCGTTTCCTGTATAAGGTGTTCTGGTAGCTGTTCCTACTTTATACTCTAATTCAAGTTCTCCTTTTTTTACAGCTTTTGTGTATGATCCGTTTTTACTCCAACTTAATGCTCTGAATTTTGCAGCATCTACATCTGATATTGCTTTTAAAGAAGGGTCAGCTATAATAATAGATTCCCCGTCTTCCGATGTTATAATAGTTTTACCATCTTTTGAATCTAATTCTTTAGTTTTTAATTCATAACCACCGTCTTTTTGGATAATCTGACGAATAGATAACGGATCGATATCTTTGAATGATTCAGGATGTTTTGTCATAATCTCCGTCAACTGAATATTGAAATTACTATCTCTAGTTTTATCTAATTGAGTTTCAGTTGTTATAGGTCGAGAGATTACTTGTTGATTACCTATCAAGACAGCTTTTAGTGCGATATCTTTTTGAAGTTTGTCGTAATATGCTAGTCCTATTTTTGGTACGGGAAGAGTAGATGTTGATGACGCTAATGCTGCTCTACCTGCCCCGACTACGGGGGTTAATAATGGCATATTATTACTTGCAAATTCTCCTACAACTCTAGCTGAATTATTAATGGCAGCACTTGCTATATCCCCAGCACTTTGCATACGATCGTCAAATCCTGCTGCAAAATCTTTGTCGGTGATTAAACGTTGAGCTACTTCATCTAAAGATTTAAAGTTATGTTGACGAGTAGTAAAAGTACGCCCAAAACGTAAACCATCTTCTGTTTTATGTATTAAACCTTCTTGTCTATAAGCGTCTGTTATGTCAGTACTACCCATTGCTTTATTGATTTGATCAACGGTAACTCCTGACTTTTGTAACTCACCAATAATGCTTGCTTTACTTGATTTTTGTAAAGCCATTTTATTATCATGATAAGCTACTGCTTCAATTACGTCGGCATCATTTTTCTCAAATTTTAAAGCTATTGCTTTTTTAGCTTTATCAAGTGTCGTAAGTTGAGAATTTGGAGTATTCATTATGCCCGCTAATTTTCCGTCGGCGTATTCTCGAGACACTGAATATGCAAATGCTAACGCTTTTTTGTCATTTGTATAAGACTTTTCCGTAAAACCTAAAGCAGAGTATGCATCTGAGGCTATGCCTACGATGGCGCCATTGATTTTCTTTTGCATATCTCCTTCATAATTATCTACGGTGGATTGTATAGCTTCTCCGTCAGTTAATTCTGAAGGTGTTACCGTAGATAAAGCCCCTCCGGCTACTCCTTTACCCCCAGGTGAATTAGTACCTCCACCAGTTATTGGAGTTCCGTCAGGGTTTAAACCTTCTTTACCCGCATTAATCGCGTTCTTTTGGGCTTCTAGTTGAAGTTTAGCTTGATCTATACCCATACGATCGTTATGAAACTCACGTTCTTGGTTTAGCCTCATGATAAGTTCATTGGCGCCTTGCTCCCTATTACGTAAAGAAACTATCGCAGAATTTGACCCTAAAGTTTGTGAAGTCTTTTTTACTTCGAGAGATCGTGATAAATCAGCTATCTTTTGGTTTGCATATGTATTAGCGTAGTTATCGACTTTATTGTTTTTATATATGGAAACTTTTTCTGGATCGGTAAGATCTTTTGCTTGATTTTGTAATTCAAGTAGTTGACTTTCTAAAGCACCTTTACGGGCTTCTAAGTCTTTAGGGGATAATGGAGATTTTTTAGGATCTTTTCGGAATACTTCTAAATCTGCAAGCTGATCTTGAGTTTGCTTTAAATTTGCTTCCGTCGTACCTTGCATCATTTTGATGTAAGTCTTGTCATTAATTCCTCTCGCAGTTACTCTCCCTTCTAATTTCATTTGTCCTCGAGCTTTTTCAGAAAGGATATTATTTAAATAAAGTTGAAGTTGTTCTGCCGACTTTCCTTCATACTTAACTTTTTGAGTCATACCATTTTGATCAACGGTTTCGTGTTCAAAACTATCTGGATTCTTCAAGAATTCCTTAGTAGCCTCAAGTACTTCATCTTTGTAATTATAATAAGGGGTGTATGAATACATATCTCCCCAAGAAGTTGGATTATTCCCTTGGCCGCCTTTAAATCTTTGGTAGTTTTGTTGTAATTCTGCCATATTATAGTCAGAATATTGCATACCTACATTACCTTTTTTATCTTGCATGTGTCTGTAAGATTCGGCAACTTGCATTTGATTATTATAATGCTTTGTATATTGAGCATCTAACATTGCAGGGGCATATTCTGGGTTAGAAGACAATGGTTCAAATATCTTAAGGGCGCTATTTACATTATCTAAATTAGATAAATCAGTGTTTAAAGTTTTACCTACTGTATCTTGAGCTTGCTGTAAGAAAGTATTAACTTTTTGTTTATTTTCGGTATGGGTAAAATCTAAACCTAAGATTTGATTATACTGACTTCGTACCATAGCTTCACCTGTGGACATTAAATCCATCCGCTTTTGCGTATATTGTAAAAAAGCAGTAGGATCACTGCTTATATTTACCGGTACAAATTTATCTGGGCGGTTGTAAGTGCTCATAATTGTAAAAATAGGATTTTTAATTTACACATGTAATTAATTTTTAATATTATTATCCGCCGTAAGCGTTCATTAATCTTTTTAAATAATCTTCTTGTGTAGATGGTTGTTGTTTTGCTTGAAACATTTGTTTCATTATAGCATTCAAGATTATAGGATGTTGTTCTAAAATCGGATTGTTTTGTATCAATGAATTAACCTGTTGCATTTGTGATTGCATAGTAGGTGTATTCTGTTTATTCTTTACATCCCAAGCATATTGACGTTTCATACCTTCAATTGCCATATTATATTGCATATTCTCTTGGTACCCCTGCCCAAATAAATTAAGATTAGTTGCTCCAATTTGACGACGACTATCATCGACATTTTGATACATCTCATTTAATTTATCTATATATGTAGCACGTTGATTATTATTGTTATTCAACACTTGGTTTTGGATCTCTGCATTTCTGTTTGCATTTGCAGTTAAAACATTTTGGTTTTGAATATTAACCTGGTTACCGTAATTCATAGCTTGCTCTGAGAATTGAGTATCCATGAATTGTTTACGTGCCGTATTATCGGTACCGTATTGTTCAGTAGCTTTTCTAGTAGCGTACGCTTGCGATAATGCTGCATTTATTCCTTGCTGAGGGTCGATAGTTTGGGCTTGGGTTGTATACCCTGATTGTAAAGCTAAAGCCGGTGTATATGCTTTAGGCATTTGCATAAGATTTCCTGCCATAGAAATTAACTTTGGCGTCCAATCATATTTAGGAATCCAACTGAATTTATTTGGGTCTTCCTGAAAGTCTGCATTAAGGTCTTGACCGTTGCTGTAGTGTTGAGCAAGTAATGCATCCATATTCATAGGATTGGCTTTCATAATGTCTGATTGATATGTCGGTATAAAACCTACATTAGAGTTTAAAGCGTCCATACTAATTCTTTTGCGCCCGCCTTCTGCGTATTTTCCTACCCAACCTCCTTTTGAATACTGCTTTGCAATACGATCTGATACGATATCTTGAGGTTGTAAATTTCCATACTCAGGCAATTGTCCGTCTGGTTTACGTATTTCTTGAAGTGCAGCTATAGTACCTGCTTTTTGTTGATACTTTTCTGTCATCAACCTTGCTGTATTTTTCTCTGCAAAACTTTTTGAGTTTTCTAAGAAATCTAACATCTGGTTATTATGCTTGATATCAATATTGCGTTTGAATACTTTTGCCGGCGTATTATTTTTTAAACCACCTTTAGCGTATCCTCCTAATTTGAAGGTTTCTAACTCCTCTGGTGTCATAGCCATGGATTTATCTTTCGAGAAGATAAAAGATCCGTCAGGTACATTTAATGGCGTACCTCCTTTAGAGTGTGGTTTACCTTTAATATCATGGAAACCAACACCTAACGGGTTAAATGATGATAAAATTTCCCCCTTCTCTGCTTCGATATTTGCAACTTCTTTATCTACGGCTTTCGCGGAAGTCGTAACTTCTTTAGATTCATTTCTATGTAAATAGGAAATTAGTCCTGACGGATTATACCTTGGAGATATTCCAAAAGGGTTTACATTAGGATAATATCCTTTAAATGGTGAGTTAGGTGCTGTGTTAATAGGCATATGTTCCTCCTTGTTTAAATGTTTGTCTTATACGTGTAGGATAAGCTCTGTAAGTTTGGTTTAAAGTAAAATCTTTACCTCCTAGTATTCCTTTTGCATTAAAATTTTGCATAAATTTAGGTAACCTTTTGTTTCGACTAAACGGTTGGATATCCCACACATCTTTCATAGTTATTTTATTTCCTTGTTTAATAAACGGAGCTCCGCCCCCAGTCCCTGTAATATAATCTACGCCAGGAATTACAGTTTTATCCCCTTTTATGATAGGAATTCCATATTCACTTTGCGGTCCTTTTAAAAACAGGTCTGGGTTAAACTCTTTTCTACTACTTAAACCTATATTATTGTTACCGTATTGTTTAGTTAATTGGTTGTATAATTCAGTTTTATTACTCGATGTAGGCGACTTATAGTAATTTTCTAATTGGGTTAAAGTATTAAACTCTTCTTTGGTGAAGGGTTGTACTGTTTCTGTAGCTCCTGTACGATTTATTAAACGCTCAGGCATAGTATACACTACTCCGTTGCCATTTTTAAATGAATTACTATGAATTCTGTATGGGTTATTTTTAATAGGTTTGCCTAAATAATGATTGAATGCATCTATACGCGATTGGCCCATCGTATATTGTTGTTTTAAAGCTGCTTTACCTTTTAATACATTAGGTACAAAATCTTTTATAACTTGTTTAGCATTATAATTTTCAGCTACGATACCTCTACTCGAAAGTTCAGAATTTATATTAAAAGGGTGTCTGCGTTGTGTTTCTAGTATTCCTCTTTCTTCTATTTCTTTATTTAAGAAATTAATCTCATTCTTATTAAACCCTTTATCGAACGTATTATTGTTTAAAAAATCATAACTATTTTTATAAGTTGTTCCATTTTTTTCAATAATATTTGTACCGTATTTTAAATCTCTATACCCTCTTCCGATAGTTTTAGGTAAATTTAAACCCGCTTTAACTACCCCAGGAGCTCCTTTAATAAATGGCGCCGTCATAGCCGTACTTAAGGTAGCCATACCTACTGGTAGAAACTTATCTACATTTTTACCGAAAAGTATATTAGGCGCCTCAGGATTTTCATTATAATAGTTATTAATATCTAAAGTATTCTGAGGGGCGTCCGCCCATGGGGCAATAATACCATCAGCGGCCATATGTAAAGGGTTAACAAAGTCATTTAAAATACCAGCTTGCGGTACATTATAGAAATTCTCAATTCCCCTAGCCATGCCTTGTAATAACTCTGGGGTAGTTGGTTTTATAGAAGAAGGTAAAGCTTTATTGGTACCTAATAATTTTGATACGGGATTATGGTCGTGGAAAAGTTGACGTTGTTTTTGGGCTTCAATAGCCTCTTGTTGTTCAGCTTGTCTACGTGAGGCTGCTTTTTGGTTAATCTCTGCTGTAGTGGGTGCTATATATTTTGCAGGAGTCCTACCCCCAGAAGATGTGTATGTTGGAGTTAAAGTCCGTGCACTAGGTTTATATACAGGAGTAATCTTCTTAGTACTCTCGTCATATCTTTGTACTGGAGCTACTATTCTTTTACTTGTATTATCTACGACAGGTTTCACCAAACTGGCAAGACTGTCATAGAAATTTGGATTATATGGTAATTTGCGTTTTGGCATTTTCTATCTAGAAACGTTTAAATAATCTTTTAGCTGTTTTCTCCATACTTTTGTATACTTTATCTGTCGATTTCACAGATGATCGTAATGTAGGAACTTGATAAGCTCTTGTACCTATACGTTCTGGTATATTAGAAACATTAACTTTTGGAAATTTTAAATTAGCCATTTCGTTTTTAACATCTTTAGGTGTCATATACCCTTGTGGATAAGATATTGATGGCTTTTTTAATTTAGGTAATTTACTTGAAACATCTTTAGCAAATTCTTTTGGTGTCATATATCCTTTAGGGTAAGATACATTTGGCAATTTCATACTCTTTAGTTTATCTGTCATAGTTTTAGTAAATTCTCCGGGAGTCATATAATTACTCGGATATTTTGGTTTTTTCATTGATTGTGCTAATTCCCTAGGTGTCATATACTTTGAAGCTATATTTCTTTTAGCGTCTTTTATGAATTCTTTAGGAGTCATATAACTTTCAGGATATTTAATAGCTCCAGTACCTAATCCTAGAATACCCATACCTACTGCAGTTGTTACCCCGGCGCCTGCTATTTTACCCCAAGGTACGCTATTCCCGTTAGTTTGAGATTGACTTTGTGTTACTGGGCTTGAAGAGGTTACTGTGTAAGGGTTATTTTTAGAAAAACCAACCATTCTTTGGTCAGCTATTGTAGCATATTCACGGTTAGATTGAACCATAGATGTTGCGGCTTTTCGCGCTGCACCTTTACCTGCGTCAGTACGGGCGTCTGTGGTATACATTTTATTTCTGAAAGAGAATACTTTCAAACCAGAATTTCTAGCTTCATTCCATGCTTTTCCAAAATCTTTTTGATTGACTTTTGGTTGTTGATAATTACTACTAACTTCGGCCATGGTTGGTCCTGTAGGTGCTGGTGGCGCAAATGTTGGTGTAGGTGTTTGGGGTGCAATAACTCCCATACCTACTTGGCCATCATTATATGGTTGAGGAGTTGTAGGATACATTGGTGGTCCAATTGTACCTGGCGCCGGTTCGTACATAGCTTCTTGATTAATGGCAGCTTGATTATATCTAGGGTTTGTAGGTATACCTGGATTTGGTACCCAATATGGTCCTGTACCTATAGAGCCTCCTTTTTTAAATGAATTATCTTGTTTTAAATCGGTTATTTGTTGGATATTACCCATCCAACGATCATTAAGATTTTTAAGCTTTTTTCTTGCAAAGATATTATTAAAGGCGCCTCTGACCCCTTTAAATCTATATGCATTATTTTTATAATCTTCCTGAGTTGAATTTAAAAGATTATTTGCTTGAGCATTCCGTGTGTCCTTTGCCTTGCGGTACATATCGTATGCATTTCCTAAATTTACATCCCCCATGACATTGCCCATCCTCCCTGCTGATTTTAACTCAGATTCTGGTAAAGTCATCATACTGTCCCCATATTGACTTTGCATTTGTTGATAAAAACCGGCTAAAGGGTTATTATCAGGGTTAAACCCATTCATTGTAATATGACTTTGCATGCTATTACCTCCCGAAGGTGTAAATGTATTTCCATGTATTTTACGGTACATTTCATCGTAAGCTTGCATCATTTCTGGATGTTGACGTAAATAATCAATATCACCTGGGTTGTTTGGTGGTGTATAAGGTGCGAATTGTTGAGATACCATACCTACAGGTTGGGATTTGTATTGACCCCCACGACGCATACGTTGTAAGGCCATTAGCATTGATTGATTGAATGTGTTTGACATGTTTTAATTATTGATAGTTATTTGAATATTTTTTAAATTTTAATCGAACACTGCCTCCTTTTTTAAATTTATAACCACTATCTCTAGCGGCTATATATTTTTTAAGCGCTTCCGGGTCGGATAAAAGTGTTTTATCCTGAAGATTATGAACATTGTTTGGTGCCCCAGTGTATTGGTATGCTGGTTTAAATTGCATGTCATTTCCTGAATACCCTATGATTGTGGAACCTGGACCATAAATAGGTTTTCCGTGTTGTTGTGGTAATATAGGTTCTGGTAAATTAATAGATTGTCCTTTCATCACAACTTGTGGGTTATCCGCCCCTATATTAACTGGATGTAAGGTTTGCATCCTAGTTGTAGGGTGCGTATTTTTAGGTAATTGAGAGGTGTTAGGTATAATTTGTAATGTATTTTTATTTATTTGTTTAAAGGTTCGAGGCGTGTTATTAGTTGTATTTACTGTTCGTTGTGGTTGATATTTAACTGGTTGTTTTGGGTAAGTATTGGAATAGTCGTTGTTGTTTCCATACCCTCTCCACATTGCACTATTATGTATATAAGGGTGGACTAAGTCAGGGCTCCCTGCACTATTAGAGTATTGTATTCTACCATTTGAATTTTTAATTATTTTATTAGCCTCTTCATAAAGTATTTGATGTTCTGTATCATTTTGACCGAGTGACCATAATCTAGAGTTCCCATACCTGGTGCCGTCTTCTCTTATGTTACCATTAACACTTTTATTTCTCTTTATTATAGATTCAAAAGTACCTTTTTGTTCAGCCATCCCCTCATCTTTTATTTTTAATTCTGCAATAGGGGATAACAGAAAATCTAACTTACTTTTTGGTTCTACTTTTTTTTGTAATTTGGTATAATTATATAAAGCTAAACTATCATTATAATTCTGAGCAGCTTTATTATATTCTGTAGCATTAGTATAAACTTTAGGAGAATTTTGTACAGACCCCCCGCCCTTAAATCTAAGAAGTTTGTTTATGTATCCACTAGTTGACATATTGTTACTCCTGTTGAATTCTGTTTTGTTTTTCTTACTACCTGTTAAATTAAATCTACCTGCAGTAGCTAGGTCATTATTTGTTTGACGTTTTAACCACTGTTCGTATCTGCCGTCTACGGCATTAGATAATTCCCCATATCCACTTTTTGAGTATGTATCCCAAAAACTATCAAAAGATTTATAATTATTTCTCATATCTTGAAATTCTGGTGCTGTTTTAAATGCTTGCTGTAGATGCCCACTTTTTCTATATCCAAATGTTCCGTAGGCACCATTACCGTGATTAAACTTATTTCCGCTATCTTCTACTTGTTTAAATCTTTGTGCCCATGATTTATTATTACTAGGTACATTCATCCCTATATTTAAAGCAGGGGCGTAGGTTGGAGAATAAGGTTGAGGAGTGGTTTCTTCGTCGCCGTAATTAGGTAAAGTAGATTGGTAAGGTTGAGGGATATATGGATATATATCTTCTTGAACTGGAGCTACTGCGCTTGCCGCATGTTGTTCGAGGGTTTCGTACATCGCGTCTTGCATTTGTTTTTGTTGAAATGCTTGAAACTCTTGTGCGTATTCTGCAGCTTGATTATTAAAGAAATCCGCATCCTCTGGATTTTCCTGGGCCAGGAAGTTATACTCATTTGCTAAATTTTGATAGTTACCCCCGTCGTCAAATCTTTTTAATCCTCCTAATCTTGCGTAAGATGTTCCGTATAGATCTTGGTTTGTAGAATATAGATTTTTATTTAAATCTGGTGCGAGTTTTTGTTGATTGTATTTTCTTAAACTGTTTTGGTACGAATTTCCAGATAATGATGATAAACCTTGTAGTGCCGATACTCCTAAATATAAAGACTGATTTCTTAACATCTTCAATGGATCTGTCATTTCTGGATCATATACTTGCTGTTGTTGTTCGTCTCTACCCATTAATGCATCCATATTCATAGGGTTGGCTTTCATAGTATCAGGACGATAAGAAGGTACCTTACCTACATTTGCGTCTAATGATACCATTTGCGGACCACGTACTAGTGAATTTGGAGTATTGAATAAGAAATTAAAAGGCATTATCTTGGTGAATTAGTTTGTTTAATATTCGCTAAGTAGAAAATATGTTTATGGGCTCCTGATATTGTTTTTTCTAAATGTAGTTTAGAATGGGTATGACGTATCTTCTTTTTTTGATATATGTTTTTTTCGTAATGTATTGCATCTGGGTTTACTGCAAACTTATAACCATTAGGTTCTGTTATTAACAGTGGTATTGATACCCCGCTATATTCCCCCCGGTCTTTTGTAATATCGTGAAAGTGATTAAATCTGAACTTTTGTTCTTCTTTAGAGTAGTGTATATCGAAACCACCTTTCACTGTATTTATAACATCTTTATCCAACTTCAATAATTGAGACATTTTTTGTTTCTCTTTTTTATTTAAATTAAGAAAACCTGTAATCTGTTCTGTATTGTAAATCAAGGCTTTATCATACGTTGTATCTAATACATGGAATTTATCCATACAGTCATTCTTGTATAAGAATGTTTCAGCTTGATACTCAATATTTCTAAGTATCTCGACGTTCTGCCCATTGTTGATAGGTATTGTGAAACTGTGTGGAAAATCCACGCCATAATAATTACAGAACAGATCACAGCGATCGTTGTGGATATGTACAGAAGATTTACCATCTTTATTGATTATTGATAAGAAATGATTCTCGGTGTTAATATATGCGGACGGGTGGTAATCATGAAAGCTTACGAAAAATTTTAACGAAGGACTATAAGATATTGTCCAACTAGCATCATTGAAATACGTACTATCTGTAAGTTGAATTACTTTTCCGTCGATACTGAATTCATTCTTTTCTACTGAATATATTACATTATTTTTATATATATCCTTTAATTGGTAATCTTTTTTCGTCAAGTAGTATGTTTCAAAGCTTGGGTCGTAGGCCGAAGTTAGACCAACACCTACCAGCGGATTATCGGAATCGACAAATTCAGGAAATTGAGCAAGTAATAGTGACGGTAGATACTTATCAAAAAAGTAATATACGCCGTCTCGAGAAATCTCATTAAGCGTGTTTGTGTAGTTGAAGAGGTTTCCTTTACGTTGTGATGGATAGAAGAATCCATGTTTGGTTTGGTTGAATGCAAATCTTGATTGACAGTTTCCATAGTTATCATTGGTTGTTATTAAAGGACGAGGTTCACGTATAATGGAACCGTCGCCTAAATATACAGTTTCATTATTAATAGTTTTCATTTCTGCACGTCCAGGTGTAATATATGGAGATGCTTTATCAAATAAAAATATAAGTTGTTGGTTATCGATTAATTTGATCGCCGTCAAATAACCGAACTCTGCTTGAGAGAACGGGAATGTATTATTCGGTAAGAAATTTAGCCAGTTGTTGAATTTCTGATCTTTGAATGCAGGTAATGAGTATGCAATCTTATTGCGGGCATAATTACCGCAATCTAGCGGTGAATAATCTAAACTCTGTTGATAAAACTTTTCGATATCATTAAGTTTAGAATACGTTTTATCATATATGAATGATTCAAAATGACGAGATTCTCCTTGATTCTCGAACAATTTACTCATATTATTATTTCTCGTATAGAAATCTGGTGTCTTTTCCCAATCACGATATTCTAAGTTATAATCAGATTCTACTATATATTCCATCACGGCATTTACAGACGTATAGAAGTATTGATTATTTACGGCGGAGAATCCTTTCTTATTTTTACAATCAAGATTATACTTTTGTCTTGGTAAATTTGATTCTTTTACGTTAGTACTTGAACCAGAAGAAGTTTTAGGTACGATATCTAAGAATTCGTATTGAGAAGTATCGATCCAATATCTTGGATTTGCGATAGCTCTAAAGTTACGATAATCATA
>Ga0209717_1000801_pt1 | contig 36871 bp, 27 predicted proteins | sample AD_UKC048_MetaG_FD_184418 | JGI IMG/M metagenome (GOLD analysis project Ga0209717, IMG submission 184418) | Active sludge microbial communities of municipal wastewater-treating anaerobic digesters from USA - AD_UKC048_MetaG (SPAdes) (version 2) | ecosystem: Engineered > Bioreactor > Anaerobic >...
TCGCGAATTTCAGGACAACCTGGTACACTACAATTGGCACTGGTTTTGGCATTGGGGCACGGGTGAAGCGCTCAACAATGGCACCCATGAACTGGACGTGATGCGCTGGGGCCTGGGCGTTGATTTCCCCAGTCGGGTGACTTCTGCCGGAGGCCGTTATGCCTACAAAGACGATTGGGAAACGCCAGATACCCAAAGCATCAGCTACGAATTTGCGAACAATACTTCCATGCTTTGGGAAGGCCGCAGCTGCAATGGTTTCCCTGGCGAGGGTGTTGGCCGTGGGGTGATTTTTTACGGAGACAAAGGCACCCTGTCCATCCCCGGCGGAGACGATTATAAAGTATATGACCTGGACAACAAACTGGTCAAGGAGGTAAAAACGAATTTGCAGGAAGCCCAACGCACCAACACCATGGGCATGGGTGAATTGCTGGATGGCCTGCACCTGACCAATTTTGTGGAAAGTATCCGAGGCAAACAACAGTTGACTTGCCCGATCGCCGAAGGCCATAAATCTACATTATTGCCTCAATTGGGCAACATTGCCCTGCGTACCGGAACTGTGCTTACCTGTGATCCCAGCAATGGCCACATCCTCAAAAATAAAGCGGCCATGAAATTGTGGAGCAGAACGTATGAGAAGGGGTGGGAGATGAAATTATAAAAATGAAAAATGAAAAATGAAAAATAAAAGCGGCATTGGCGCGGTTTTTCACCGTGTACTATTTATTTTTCATTTTTCATTTTTCATTTTTCATTTTTCATTTTTCATTTTTCATTTTTCATTTTTCATTTTTCATTTAATTGATCTTATCAAGGCAGTCAATCACCGCTTTCAACATCACAAACATCGGCTCACGACCTTCTTTGCTTACGGGGGAATCTTCGTCATCCAAGAGGGCATCTTCGATGAAGGCGAGCAGGTCTTCCTGTTTGGTTTCTTCAAAAAACTCATCGAGCCTTTCGCGGAATTTTTTGCCCACATTGGCTTCCATTTTTTCCCAACTTGCTTCTTCTGCATCAGAAAGCATGTCGGAAGTAACCGGAGCAATGGGATCGACCTTGAGGCGGACGGCTTCCCAAATGATCAGCAAAAGGTAAAGTAGGAAGTCTTTTTCTTCCTCACTAAAAGTGGCCTCGTCTTCACCAAAGATGTAAGCCATCAGCTCTGACTGCTGACTTTCGATGGATTCAAGGGCAGCATCGTAACGCTCGTCAGAGTCGCTGATGGCGTCGATGGCGAGGTCGATGGTTTTTTCTTCGATGAAAATCATGGCAAAGGATTTTGGAGGGTTTAATTTTATCAGGTTCGAAGTTCGGGGGTTCGAAGTTCGTGGAACCCCCGAACTCACGAACCTTCGAACCCGAAAACCCTACCGCGTCAAATACATCGACCGGTTTCGATCCAATTCCCGGAAGAACGGATCGCTCAAGTCCCGAATGTAGCGAATTTCTTCCCCCGTGGACTTCATTTCTGGTCCCAATTGTTTGTCTACATTAGGGAATTTATCAAAACTGAACACGGGCACTTTGATCGCAAAACCACTCGGTTGTGGTTTGATGTCAAAATCTTTCAATTTATGCGTACCCAACATCACCAGCGTGGCGATTTTGAGGTAAGGTACTTTGTAGGCTTTGGCAATGAACGGGGTAGTACGCGAAGCCCGCGGGTTGGCTTCGATCACGTACACATGGTTGTCCTTGATGGCAAACTGGATGTTGATCAAACCACGGATGTCGAGGGCGCGGGCCAGTTTTTCGGCGTGTTCCACCATCGTGGCAACGGCGTCTACGGAAAGGCTGTAGGTGGGCAGCACCGCTGAACTATCGCCGGAGTGAATCCCGGCTGGTTCGATGTGCTCCATGATGCCCATGATGTGGATGTCTTCCCCGTCAAAAATGGCGTCGATTTCCGCTTCTTTGGCACGATCCAGGAAGTGGTCGATCAAGACCTTGTTCTCCGGCATGTGTTTGAAGATCGACAAAACGTGGCGTTCTACCTCCTGGTCGTTGATCACGATGCGCATGCTTTGGCCACCGAGTACGTAGCTGGGGCGCACCAATACGGGGTAACCCACTTTGTTGGCAATGCGAATGGCCTCGTCCACATCATCGGCTACGCCGTAGTCGGGATAAGGAATTTCCAGTTCTTTGAGCAAGTCAGAGAAAGCACCGCGGTCTTCGGCCAGGTCCATATTGGGAAAACTGGTACCGATGATTTTGATGCCTTTTTTATGCAGGGTTTCGGCCAGTTTTAGTGCCGTTTGGCCACCCAATTGGACGATTACACCCTCTGGTTTTTCCAGTTCAATGATTTCTTCCAGGTGCTCCCAAAATACGGGTTCAAAGTAAAGCTTGTCGGCCATATCGAAGTCGGTCGATACCGTTTCGGGGTTACAATTGACCATGATGGCCTCGTAGCCCGCTTCTTTGATGGCCAAAAGGCCGTGTACACAGCAATAATCAAACTCGATGCCTTGCCCAATCCGGTTGGGGCCAGAGCCCAGGACGATGATTTTTTTGCGGTCGGAAGGAATACTCTCGTTTTCGCTGTCAAAAGTGGAGTAATAATAAGGTGTCTTGGCTTCGAATTCTGCCGCACAAGTATCCACCATTTTATAGGTCCGGCGGATGTTGAGTTTTTTGCGCGCGGCGGTCACCTCTTCTTCTTTGACACGGATGGTCCAGGCAATTTGTGCGTCGGAATAACCCACTTCTTTCAGCTCGCGGAAAAAATCTACCGGGATATCCTCTGGAACATTGTAGCGGTTCAGCTGTAGTTCGTATTTTTCCAAACGTTTGATCTGCTTCAGGAACCAGGGGTCTATTTTGGTCAGTTTTTGGATGGTTTGTAGCGGAACCCCCAAGCGGATGGCGTCTTTGATGCGGAAAATCCGATCGTCGCTCGCTACTTCCAAACGAGCCAGTACATCCTCAACTTTGATCCACTCCTTGATGTCGCTGCCCAGGCCTTTGCGGCCATTTTCCAGCGATTGACAGGCTTTTTGGAGCGCTTCCAGAAAGTTACGTCCGATGGCCATGACCTCGCCTACAGATTTCATTTGTAGGCCCAGGCTGGTATCCGACCCCGGGAATTTATCAAAATTCCAACGCGGCATTTTGACGATGACGTAGTCGAGGGTAGGCTCGAAAAATGCCGAAGTGGTTTTGGTGATTTGATTTTTGAGTTCATCCAGGTTGTACCCCAGGGCCAATTTTGCCGAAATTTTGGCAATCGGATAGCCCGTTGCCTTACTAGCCAGGGCCGAAGACCGAGATACCCGTGGGTTGATCTCGATGACGATGAGCTTTTCCGTTACAGGATCCTGAGCAAACTGGATGTTACAGCCCCCCGAAAAATTACCCAGCGAGCGCATGGCCAGGATGGCTTGATCGCGCATGTCCTGGTAAGCCGTATCCGAAAGGGTCATGGCTGGAGCAACGGTGATGCTGTCGCCCGTGTGAATCCCCATCGGGTCAAAGTTTTCGACGGTGCAAATGATGACCACACTGTCATTTTTGTCGCGCAGCAACTCCAACTCAAATTCTTTCCAGCCCAACACGGCTTTTTCTACCAGTACTTCGTGGGTAGGGGAGGCATTCAAACCCCGGCGCAAAGCCGCATCAAATTCCTCTTCTTTGTGCACAAAACCACCGCCAGTGCCACCCAGGGTGTACGAAGGACGAATCACCAGCGGGAAGCCGATTTTTTGTGCCGCTTCTTTGCCTTCCAAAAAGGAGTTGGCAATATAGGAAGGAGCCACATCCAGACCAATGTCGATCATGTGCTGACGAAAAGCCTCGCGGTTTTCGGTCAGTTCGATGGCGGCGATATCGACCCCAATCATGCGCACGCCGTATTTTTCCCATACGCCCATCTTATCGGCTTCTATGGCCAGATTGAGGGCAGTTTGGCCACCCATGGTGGGCAATACGGCATCAATTTTACGTTCCTCCAAAATCTGAACGATGCTTTCCACGGTCAGCGGAAGCAGGTACACATTGTCTGCCGTGACCGGGTCGGTCATGATGGTTGCAGGGTTGGAGTTGATGAGGGTGACTTCGATTCCTTCTTCGCGCAAGGAGCGGGAAGCTTGAGAACCGGAGTAATCAAATTCACAGGCCTGACCAATAATAATGGGCCCACTCCCGATGATCAGTACTGACTTGATGGTATTGTCCTTAGGCATGGCTTACTCGTTTCCAAATTGCCCGCAAAGGTAATCATTGCTAAAGGATTTAGGTACAGGTAAATAAAATTTCGTGCAATAATTTTGTATGTTTTACAGCCCCTGAAATGGTGATTGTACACAAAACCATGATTGGACTTAAAAGAATTGCTTATTTTTGAACGGATCAAGTTGAAAATGTCGATTAATAAGATTCCAGTACTTACAAACCTTTATGCGCTATAAAATCTGGGTTACGCTCTGCTTGTTGCTGACGACGATTGCCGAAAATGCAATCCTTGCACAGGAAGATATTGCCCGTACCCAAGAGCAAAAATACCTTGCGGAGCCCATCGAAGCCCAACACTTTGATGAAAATACCTGGAATTCTTCGATCGAGGGTTTGGATTATACCATCAAAAGAAAAGCGCCGCCGCCGGTAAAAGCTAAAAAAAAACGCTGGAATGGCGAGTGGCCGAAGCTGGGTCAGGGCATCTTGGTTGTACTCAAAGTCATCGCCATCTTGCTGCTGGTATTTATCCTGGCTTTGATCATCCGGCACTATTTCAATGCACCCCGCAACATTGCGGTCAGCAAAATTGCGCTGGAAGACATGAGCATCGAAGACATTGAAGCGCACCTGGAAGAAACGGAACTCAACCCATTTATCCGTAAAGCCATCGATCAAAACGATTATACCCTGGCCATTCGCTTGTATTACCTGGAAATGCTCAAACAGTTGTCGAACCAGAAGGTCATCCACTGGCGTAAAAACAAGACCAACCGACAATACCTGCAAGAGATGGCGCATTCCCCCCTGCTTGGTGATTTCCGTATCCTTACCTTGATCTTTGAACGGGTTCGCTACGGCGGGATGGAATTGAACAAGCCGGAATTTGAGGAGATTGAGCCAAACTTTACGTCTTTTCTGGAAGGTATTGCTCCTGCCGATTATACTCCACCCCCCGCCAAAATTCCTGTATGAGATCAAAAAACTTCATCTTTTATGCGGGAGGATTATTGGTGTTGGGCTTGTTGGTCTTTCTGCTGAGCACCAACGGAACGCGCAATTACACCTGGTCGGAGCATTACAAAGAACAGAACAAAGGTCCATTTGGACTAAAGGTGGTCTTTAAGCTGCTCAAGAGCCGTGTACCAACATCGGACTTTATTTTGTTGAAAAAACACCTCAATAAAAGCCTGAGCACCCAACCCGGGCGAAAGTCCAATTACGTCTTCATGGGCTCCGGGCAATACCTCGATTCCGCTGATGCCGAAACTTTGCTGCGTTTTGTGGCCAATGGCAACGATGCCTTTATTGCAACGCGTGTTTTGCCCTTCAACCTGATGTTCAAATTGTATGTCAAACCCTGCGGGGATGCCAAGTGGACCAATCTGAATTATTATCAGGACAAAACAGTACGTGCCAATTTTGAGCACCCCAGCTTACGAAATGCCACTGGCTTTGGCTTTGAATACCGCCACTTGGAAGAGGATAAATTGTACGACTGGCATTTTTTTGATACCACTTATTTTTGCGACAATCCACGCGGCCTGGTTGCTTTGGGAAAGCTCAACGGCAACAAAATCAACTTTGTCCGCATTCGACACGGTCGAGGAAATTTTTACCTGCATAGCAATCCCCTGTTTTTTACCAACCTGTTTATGATCGAAAAAACGGGTAAAGATTATGCCGAGCGGGCATTTGCACACCTCTCGAATGGCCCGATTTATTGGGATTGTACCAGCAAAGTGCCGCGCGATGTTGCCGAAAACTTGAATGCAGAAGGCCAGGGTGGCCGTCGACGCCGTGATTTTAGCCGACCCAGCCCCCTCAGTTATGTGCTGAGTCAGCCGCCCCTGGCCTGGGCCTGGTATGTGCTATTGGGGGCTACGCTGGTATATTTTCTGTTTCGGGTCAAACGCAGGCAACGCATCATTCCGATTTTACCCGCCAATAAAAACAACTCGCTGGCCTTCATTCGCACCATTGGGCGCTTGTATTTTTTGCAAAACAGCCATCGGCAATTGGCGCTGCAAAGCATGAAGCTTTTTTTGCAGTTTGTGCGGGATCGCTACCAGTTACAAACCCGCGATTTGCAGGAAGAATTTGTCCATCAACTCAGAGTCAAGTCAGAAGTCAAACTGGAGACCATTAAATATATCCTGGACATGCACAACCTTATCGAGCGTTCGCCAGAAATTACGGACAAGGCTTTGGTAGACTTTCACCAAAAAATCGAATACTTTTACAAAACCTGTAAATAGACTTGTTGCGACGGGAGCGCTTGAGATCAAAAATAAGGGATTTTTTTTACTGATTGAGGCTTGTTTTTGAGTGCGTAGCAGCGCTACGGACGAAAAAACAGACGAAAAGCAGGGAAAAAAGACCATTTTTGAGCCAAGCAGTCTCCCGTTGCAACAAGTCTACAAACCAACACCGATCATGTCATTGCCAGAAGAAATGAACCCAAACCCTGCCGAGCAGGCATTCAACGAATCCAGCGAAAACCACAACTCTGGTACTTCAACCCCTACGTCGCCGGATCATTGGGGCCGCAACCGGGTGGACCTCAGTAAGGTCACCGCTGCGGTAGAGGAAGTGCGCCAGGAGTTGGGCAAAGTCATTGTGGGACAAACAGCACTGATCGATTTGTTGTTGGTTGCCTTATTCGCGGATGGACATGTACTGCTGGAAGGAGTACCGGGTATTGCCAAAACCCTTACGGCAAAATTACTGGCACAAACGTTGGATGTGGAGTTTTCCCGCATTCAATTTACCCCCGACCTGATGCCTAGCGACGTGATTGGTACTTCGGTTTTTAACCAAAAAACGGTGGATTTTTCGTTCAAAGCTGGCCCGATTTTCGCCAATGTGGTGCTCATTGATGAAATCAACCGTGCCCCAGCCAAAACCCAGGCCGCCCTGTTTGAAGTCATGGAGGAAGCGCAGGTAACCGTAGATGGAGCAACGTACCATCTGGAGTATCCGTTTTTTGTGATGGCCACTCAAAACCCGATTGAACAGGAGGGGACGTACAAACTACCCGAAGCTCAACTGGATCGTTTTTTGATGAAAATCATCATCGACTACCCAACTTTAGAAGACGAAAAGAACATCCTGCGGCGCTTCCGCAAGGAATCCAAAGTGGATTTACAAAAAGAAGTAAAAAAAGTATTGTCACCCGCGAAAGTCAAAGCCTGCCGCGAGTTGATTGAAGAAGTGTTCATCGAAGACCATCTCCTGGATTACATCGCGACTATCGTGACCCAAACGCGTAGCCACGGCGATTTGTACTTGGGGGCCTCGCCACGGGCTTCACTGGCCATTTTGCGCAGTTCCAAGGTGGTAGCCGCCATCAGCGGCCGGGATTTTGTTACTCCTGAAGACATTCAATACGTGGCTTATCCGGTGTTGAACCACCGCATCATTTTGCAGCCGGAACGGGAGATGGAGGGTTTCGAAACGAAAGACGTGATTAAGGATATTTTGGCAAAGATTGAAGTGCCGAGGTAGAGGAGTTTAAGCATTTCTTTCTGGTAGATAGGCTTTGTGGCCTTACTTCATTTTTTGTATCGGAATTTTTATTTAACCATAGCCAAGTGATCTATGCTAAATAATATTTTTTTTCCATCTTCGGGAGAATATCAAACAGGGACAGAATGGGAACCAATAATGTTTCATATGGATGCTTTATTAGAAAGCACCAAATTAGATTTACTGTTAGGATATTTTAGCTCTTCAGCAATTAGTGTTTTAGCTCCTGGGTTTGCAAAATTTTTAAGTAGTGGTGGCTCGGTCAGAATGGTTGTAAATCATATTTTATCTGACAAAGATAAGGAAGCAATTTTGAAGGGACAAACTACACTAGAAACTGCTTATAACTTTACTGTGGATGACATTCATCATATAAAGAATTCGTTAGATGAATATGGGCGGCATTTCTTTGAATGTCTTGCATGGTTAATTGCATCAAAAAAAATCCAAATTAAAGCAATCAAACCTAAGGTAAATCAAGGGATAGCCCATTATAAATCAGGTATTTTTTCCGACGGTAAGCACGAAGTAAGGTTTAAGTCGTCCTGCAATTTTACAGCGAGTGGATTACTAGAGAATTTAGAAGAACTAGGCGTGCGCTTTTCTTGGAAATCCGAAGCAGATAAAGAAGCAATTTATCAATATCGTAAGTATTTCGAAAGTATCTTTAATGAACAAGCAGATTTTGTTGAATACGTACCAATTGACGAAGTTGAAGTTGCCATAATGAATGAATTTGGCGATAAAACACTTCATGAGCTGCTGGTTCAAGAAAGCCAACTGCTCAGAAAGAAGCAAGATCGAGAACTAAAACCAGCTTTCAAGAAAGTGTTCGAAAAGGCAGTTAAGAGTATTGAAGATTATCTTGCTGAACCAAGATTTCCATATCCAGCTGGTGCAAGACCATATCAAATTGAGGCTTACTCCAATTGGATAACTAACGAAAGTAAAGGCATCTTTGCTATGGCTACGGGTACGGGTAAAACAATAACTTCTCTAAACTGTGTACTTAATGAGTATAAAAAATCAAAAGATAAAACATATCAAAGTATCATTCTTGTTCCGACTATTTCTTTAGTTGAGCAATGGGAAAAAGAAGTAAAATCCTTTAATTTTGCTAACGTTATTAAGGTATCATCTAAAAATGAATGGAAATCTGAGTTAAGTGGCATTTTAGCAGCAATGCGTTTTGGAGGGAAACAATCATTCGTTATTATTTGTACATATGCATCTTTTTATAGAGAGCAGTTTCAATTCTTTTTTCGTAAGTTACCCAAAGAAACCATTCTTATTGCCGATGAGGGCCATAATATTGCTTCCCCTAAAGTCCTTGATATTTTACCCAACATACATCTCCCTAAACGAATCGGCCTATCTGCAACACCAAAGCGAATCTATGATCCAGAAGGATCAGAAGCCATGGATAATTTTTTTAACGATAAAGAACCATACACGTACTCTTTTAGTATGCAGCGAGCAATTGATGAAAATGTGCTATGTCAATACAGATATTTTCCGCACTTAGTAGCTTTGACTCAAAATGAATTAGATCAATACATTGAAATTTCCAAAAGATTGTCTAAATTGCTCGCCAATAAGAATAAGAGAGGCTATGTTGAAAAATCAGATTTGGTAGAAAAACTACTATTGGCTAGAAAGCGCGTTATACAAAAAGCTAGAAATAAGATCGAGATAACAAAAGAAATTTTGGAAAACCATTACAATGAACATGGTGATCTAAGATTTTCTTTTGTTTATGTTCCTGAAGGCTTTTCCAGAAACGAAGAAGAGGTTTTATTTGATGATCAAGAAGATCAGCGACTTATCAATCAATATACTCAAGCCATTGGTAGTATCAACCAACAAATCCTAGTCGGACAATTTACTAGTGCAACTCCCGATCGGAAAGAAATCTTAAAGCAGTTTCAAAACGGCGAAATTCATGTTTTGGCTTCAATGAAATGCCTTGATGAGGGGGTAGATATTCCCCGAGCAGAGTTGGCTGTATTTTGTTCTAGTACTGGAAACCCTAGGCAATTCATTCAAAGGCGAGGAAGAGTTTTACGACAGCATCTCGATAAACACCTTGCAACAATTCACGATTTAGTTGTTGTTCCAGATTTGGAAGGAGTGGTCAACGAAGAAACTTATAAGATGGAACAAGGCTTAGTGAAAAAGGAGCTTGAGAGAGTGGCATATTTTGCCTTTATGTCAATAAACCAACATTATACGCTCAAGGCTTTAGATGAAATTGCTAAAAGTTATGAACTTAATTTATTCACTATACATCAAGAACTTATAGTCCAATGACACAAGAAGAACTTCTTCGCGAGTTTTTAGCTGATGACCTTTTTGAAGAGAAATATGGTATCTCTAAAGAAATGGCGAATAATTGGCTTTTCACTGACCCTTCTGAAAACAAGTTAGTTGTTGCTATCCGAACAGCCATATCTAAAAAAAGAAATGGAGATTCTATTGAAACTATTGCAAGAAACATGAACTTGGTTTTAAATAAATAAATTTCTCATTCATGATTATTAAATCAATTGTGCTGACGAATTTTCAGTGCTATTTCGGGGAAAATATTTTCGAGTTTAAAAGCGGATTGAACGTCGTAATTGGTGACAATGGTGCGGGTAAATCAAAGTTATACGATGCATTTTATTGGGTCTTATATGATAAGACGTTTGATTCATCTTCAAGGACAATGTGCCTGACACGAGATGTCAAAGCCAAGCTTGTTTCTGATAAAGCTAAACTTTTGTGCCTATTAGACGGTAAAATAGAAACCTCAGTAGAAATAATTTTTAGTAACAATGAGAAAGGAGATGAATACATAATTAAAAGGATTTATCAAATTTATAGAACTGATACTGGGAATGATACTGAATTCAAGTGGAGAGAATCTTCTGAAAGCCAACTTTTCCTTTACAAAAAGGAAAAATATTTGGAGGCTAGGCTAATCAAAAATGCAGATGAAATCGCAAGCATTATTAAACGGATTCTACCAAATGATATTCAACCTTATCTTTGGTTTCAAGGAGAACAAGTTGATGGTTTGATTGATTTTAAAAACAATAGCACATTAACCAACGCAATTAACGTGCTTTCGGATATTCGTGAGTTTGATTTTTTTGTCGATTTATCCAAACGTGCGCTAGAAAGCGCTGAAAATGAATTTCGGAAAGAGCAGCGTCGTTTGATTGGAAATAATCAAAAGAGCGAAAGTTTAGACAATGAAAAAAAGAAGCTTATAGTAAAAATAGAAAGATTAGAAAAAGAACTAAGTGAACATCGCGATGGATTAATGTATGCCCAAGAAGAACAAGAAAAACTTCATGGACAAGTAGAGATAGCTCAACACATCAGAGAATTAGATCAGGAAGAAAAACAGGTTGATGCTGAGCTTCAAAAACTTGAAAATGACCTCAAGAATAAAATACAAAGGGTTCAGAAAAATCTTTTTACTAAATTTTGGGCACTGAAAGGTATGGAATCCCTGGTAGATATTTACGCAAAAAAATTTAGTAGCTATGAGAATAAAAAAATGGAGCAAAAAATAGAGCAAGAAAAATCACTAGAAATTCAACGAGGAGTAATCAAAAAACTTCAATCAAGACTACCAATTAATGTTCCTGAACCGATTTATATACAAAAAATGTTGGAGGAGGAAAAATGTTTGGTATGCAATCGAGAAGCTCCCGTTGATTCTGATCCTTGGTTAAGAATAAAAGAATTATTAGAGCGAGAGGATTTTGAAATCCAGCATAGTAGCTCAAAATCAGTCATTCATAATAATTTTCAAGACCAGTATAAAAAACTATACCAGGAAGGGCTAGGACTTCAAATGCGAATGCCAAGAATGAATAATGAAATTCATGAATTATTAGAAGATATAAATGTGTTATCTCAGAAAAAGAAACGAGTTACGGAAAATCTGGAAAGGATTAGGTCTGATATTCAAGAGTTAATAAACTCTTCTTCAATTAACTCGCCACATTCTACAAATATATTGAATGCCTTCACTAAGCATCAAGAAAATATTCGTAAATATGATCGACTTATTCAATCTTGTGATCATGAAATGGAGGTTGCACAATCCCGGATTGAAGAGATAGAGGGCGATTTTAGAAAATTAGTTGTTGGTCAACTACCTCAAACCCTAATTGATAAAGTTGCTACTATAAGCGATTTTAGAACTGTTGCCGTTTCAACAAGAGAACGAGTATTTAATCGACTCATTCTTAAATTAGAAGAAGAAGCGAATAAACATTACAATACAATGTCTGCTGAAAACAAATCAATTCGCGGACGAATTCGTTTGGTAAAGCAACTTAATGGCAATTATATGCCAAAAATTCAAGATAGCGTTGGACAAGAACTTCATTCGATAAACGATGCGAATATCATTCTAATTAAGCTATCGGTCATCATGGCGATTATTTCTGCAAAAAAATCTAGTCGTGCGGCAGAACTATATCCACTGATTTCTGATGCACCAACATCAAAATTTACTGAGAATTATACAGTTGGCTTTTGTAGAACTGTTGGTGATGTTTATTCACAAAGTATAATTATGAGTAAAGATTTTTATATGAATGAGCCATTACTAAATAGGCTTCTAAATGAAGTTGAAAATTTAGGAAATGTCTACATAATTGAGCCCTCAGTGCCGGAAGATAAGCGAATGGACCGGAACGATTTGGAAATTAAAATAATTAGAAAACACTAACAAACCAAAAAATGGACTTTATCAAAAGATTTGGTGATCGTAGACCTGAATATGCCAAAGTGTACCGTGAAACTATTATTAATAGGTTCACTCAAGTTGGAGGCAGAGATGAGGAAGGAAAATATGAAAGTGGAAAGTACTTTTCAAATGTTTATGAGCTATTTATGTATGCTGTTTTATTGGGATTGCGTCGTGATTATAGAATCCCGATTATAGATATGGATACAAGCCATTTCATCGAGATTCGGAGTTGGCAACCTCGTGAAATGGTCCACTTCTTACTATTGTCTCTTTTGGCTAAATCTAATATTGACCTTAACGCCCTCGAAGAAATGGAAGATAAGCAAGTTGAAACTGAAATTACTGGACTAAATAGATTAATGGAGGAGTATGCAAATGGTGGATTAGATATTATTCAGACCAAACTAAAAGAAGATCCTTATTTTTTTGGAGATGACTATTGTTTTGTAAATTTACTGGAGGAATAAAAAAATGTAAAAGTTTAAAAATTAAACCATCTTTTGATTTAAAGATACTAGAAAATCATCTTTTTTTCTTGCTTTTTTTAGGTTTAGAACGGTAATTATTTCTACTATCGTGTACACCATATTTGAGATATTCAAGTTCAATATCCCCTAATATTTTCTCATAATAAGATAGCTCTTGACGTCTTTTTTTAGCATGTTGAAGCATTTTTACGGTCATATTGAAAACTCTCTGATCTCTATGTAGAAAATCTTCAGGAGAGACCTGTCCAATTGGTGCGTTATTATTAAATATAAACCATATTATTTGACCTAATTGAAAAGCATCTGAACTTTCATCAATGGTAATATCAAATGAGCCTTCGCGTGCAGTTCCTTCACATAACCACTTGTTCATTGCTTCTGGAGAAAGCCAATTTGCAGGTCCAATTTTTTTATTTTTTTCGAAAGAAAGGTCTTCTCCTCTATGCGCAATTAAACCAAGATCTCCTATCTTCCAAAGGTTATCAACTATGAATATATTGTCTGGCTTTATATCTCTATGATATATTTCTAATTCATGAAGTTCTCTAATACCTTTGATAATTTCTTTACAAAGAGTTATTTTTTCAGTGATTGAAAGTTTGTTTTCATCCTTTGCTATAAAGCTGCTTAAATCATCATCTCCTTTTTCCATTATATAGTATCTGTATTGTTTAAATTGTCCTCGTTCATTGCTGAATTTACAATATCCCTCATCCTTGATTTCAATAATATGCTTAGCCCCGTATTCTTTTGCTTTATTCAATGCATCAATTTCTCTTTGAAACCTTGAATTGAGACCTTCATTAGTATTAGACAGAGGGTATCTATTGAATTTAATTATTGAAACTTCTGCCTCATTTTCTGTGTTGATTAACCTAAATACTGCGGAATTTCCTCCTTTATTCCCTTCAATACCCTCTTTTAAATACTCTAGTCTATGAAAAGTATTGTCCCATTCATGTAGGTTTTCAGCTAAATTATCTGATAGCCTAATAGTATTATTTATAACTTTTAATTTCATAGCAGATCATATAAATTTAGAGACCAGAGCTTCTGGATTTAAGATAAAGAAACCGCTATTTTGAATCATACCGTTCTCAATTCCTACGTCATAATATTTAAGAATCAATTTTTGAATATTATTTGGCTCAGAAGATTTATTTAGTAAAAGCTGGTTCAGAAAATATATTCTATGCTCACGGGCTTTTTTTGAATTGGATTGACTGACACAATGTAGAGCATAATCTTGAAATGGTTCACAACGATCATTTGATGGCTTAATATCAGGTTCAATTTTGAAAAGCACATCAAAACATTTTTTAAAAAATTCAAAACCAAGTTGATAATTTTCGTGGATGAATTGAAAAACAGTATAGAAATCGTTTCTTTGTGAATAACGAGACTTCGAAAAATTAAAACTTTCTCCCAATGTATTAATAATGCTTAAAGTGTTTTTAAAATTGCTTTTCATTTTACTCAAATCTTCGTCAGATAAAGTAATTTCTGTTCCATATAATTTCTTTATGGCAGCTTCTTTTTTGTCTTGAATTCCGAAAAGCAGAAATGTCGCAAGTTCTTCTACAAACTCCCTATCTATCATTCGATCTTGTTGTTTTGAAGTGAAAATGTTTAGGGATTTAAACTCGTAACTTTGTGTAATATCTTCTAAAACAGCAAGAATTCGAGATTCAAATCTATCTGCTTTCCTTAACTCAGAACTGTTTAATTTCAACCCTGACCTATTCACTTTTACATAAAATTCCATTATCTCAGACTCAGTAACATTTGAATCAATTATTTGGACAGAAAGTTTATAGTCAAGAAAATCACGCTCTTTTGCATACTTATTTTTCATGCCATCGGTAATTTCTCCATTCCTATACTGAAGTAGAGCCCTTGTTCTCTGCTGCCCATCTGCTATATCATATCCATTTGCCTGCTCATGCAAAAAGAAGTTAGGAATTGGAAGCCCTTTTTTTATGGTGAAAATCAAATCGATTTGTGCCTTCTCCGTCCATATATCATTTCTTTGATAAGGTGGATTTAAGTTCAACCTATCATTATTGAAAGTATCTAAAAGCTTTTCAATAGTCCAAGTTTCAATTTTATAGCGCATTTTAAATGATTTTTAAATAAAACAAGCCGCGCACCCCACCTCCTCTTCCTCCTCCAAAATATCCACCAAAAACATCGATTTCTCCTTTGGCTTCCCCGCTTTTAAAATAAAATCTTGCTTAATCTGCTCCATTCGTTCTGGCAGAAGCATTTCTTCCAAGCGTTCATTATCATTCCAGGTATAGCCATCTTTTTCGTATTCCATTGCCATTTTAAAACGTTCAGGATGTTGTTCGTACAGCCAAATCCATTCAATTTTTTGCTGAAAAAAGCAGAAATAACACCCTGAGCGACTACGGGCGTATTGTCCCATCCGCCCATTGACCTCAAAATCTACGTTCTTATAATAAGCAGGTACACCCACGCCACTTTCTTCCAATAATTTGAAAATATCGTCACGGACTAACACCTCGTCGTTATTGACCAATGGGAAATAAATTTCTTGGGCTAAAGGGTAGTTGGTGGTTTTTAAAAAGGCAAAAACTAAGCGATTAAAATCTTTGACATTGAGATCCAAAAGTAAATTCAGCTTCTGAGGTTGGGTAAAACTTGGCTCAATGGGAGACATCAATAATTCCTCAAAGCGCTGGGATTTGTGTTCTAGTTCAAGAGAACAATACAAGTCCATCACCTGCTCAATATTGGTAATGTTGAGCACCTTGCTTGTCACATCTTCACTCCAAATGTTTTTGCGAAAAGGAAAAATCGATTGGATATTTGATTTTCTTGAGATGTATCCTTCTCGGTTTTCATCTCCTCTAATTCCCACATACGATACAACCGGATCACTTCCCACATAACGTTCAAAAGGCTCAAGCTTTAGTTTTTTGGTACACCATCTTGATTGAGAAGAGGGTAAGAAGCCTCCGTACATTTTCAAAAAGTGATCAAAAGCATCTTCATGGCTATTGTCGGCAGCTCGGAGCTGTTCAATTTTTTTTCCTAGGTATACCTCTAAATTTTCAATCAATTGATATGTTTCGTCCAACTCTTTGCCTGTATCACAAGTGTAGTACTGAATGTCCAGTTCAGGGTAGTACTTTTTCATGTAAATAGCGAGCGCAGCAGAATCCTTTCCACCTGATATACCTAATACATGACGTACTTTTTGCATCAGTTTTCTTTTTTTAAGAGTTCTTGTAGTAAATGCATTAATGCAGCAATGTTTAAGGTTTTATCCGTTCCGAAATGTTCCCGAATTTTTGACTCAATTGCTGCAATTTCTGCTTGTTTTTTCTTGGGCAATCGAACTATTTTTTTCTCAATGCTATCGAAAGAAGAGATTTCTAGGTTATAGATTTCTTCTTTTTCCTCATTTACATCAGTTTTGCTTAATGTGGTCAGGTTGTCTAAATCCATAATCATGGACTTAAATCGATCGCACAGCAAAACTTCATCTTCATCTTTTAATGACTCAAGGTTTTTTCCAAGAATAGCCTGCGCAATAGAACTTAGCCATGCTCGGCGGTCATCTAATTCAGAATACAAGCGCTGAATGAAGACCTTCTGATTTGGCAGCAAAAGATGTTTCCTCAAATTTACAAATCGATTCCGAAAAATCAATTTATATTGTTGAAAATCTAGATTGTCATAAAGCACCTCTGACAAAATGAATGCTTCGAAACGATTGATCATCTCGTCATAACAGGTGCGTATTTCCCGAATAGCATCTTGTAACTTACTCGTATAAGTCTCTAGAATTTCTTCTGAGCTGTGCAATTGCTTCACCGAATAGCCCAACGCAATTGGGAATTCTTCGAAAAAAGTCTTTTCAGGATCGGTTGAGGTAGCAATTGCTTGCCGAATTGCAAAAGTTTCCTTTTGTAAACGTTTGGTATTTTTTGAATATTCGGGCAGCTTAGTATAGAAAACCAAAAATGGTTTTATGGTTTCAATAAACGTTTGATTCGTAGGGGATTTAGACGCTGTTTGGCTTAAAATAGCTCGGTAACAATTGAATATGTCTAAACGAATACCCTCCAAATCAAAAGCCTTTAGCTCATAATCTTGAGGGTTCTTGGTGATGAGTTCAAGTATTTCATCATTCAAGTTCGGCAAAAATGCATTTTTGTAAAAAATAGCAAAGTCATTCTTTTTAATGAATAGGAATGATGGCAACCAAAAATCGATTAGGCCTTGTTTTAGTTTAAAAGGGCGCTTAGATAATAAATCTACCAACTCGGATACCCGCTTGCGATTTTTGCGCGTACTTTCCAAAAAATCATTGGATACTTTCCACAGATGAACAAATGAGGAACCCTCAACAATATTTATTTCTCTAGTCGCTTGAGAAGGATCAGAGACGAGACCATTTTGTTTAAGGAGCGTGATGAAAATGGTTTTTTCAGGGGGAAATTTGTCTTTATCAAACCCTATATCTTCTAATTCCCAACCTGCGGAAAGGGCTTTCAGAAAATTCCGTTTTGCGGCATAGATTGGAGGGGGTAGTCTATGTCGATTAACCAATTCATTCTTGTACGAAGGGGTATGGTCGTAGATTTTCTCACAAATTTTAGTGAGAATTGAATTGAATGAACGTTTATTGGAAATTGGAATAACCTGACCATTGAACACCCATTTTACATCACCTGAATCAGTATAGAGGTTGTTTAATATATAATGGTTCAACAGCAATTGCTGGTGCTTTAGAATACCGTCGAATTCCTGCCGGGCGACTTTGTCGCGGTCACTGACTTCTTCAATTGCTTTTTTTGTTCGCTCAATTTCAAAGATGAGTTCTTTGATGGATTTTGAGTTCTGGTAAAATCCATAAATGATCGCCTCATTTTGTAATGCTGAAGCCTTTAGTACATCATTGGTTTCCAACCGGTCATTAAAAACAAGGTTAATGAATCCATCAATTTCTCCTTTGGGAGTTAATTTCTCAATGGGTTGATTCGATATTTTGAATTCGAATAGTCTTGGGGTCCCTGTCTTGTAGTAAGCAGCTTTAGCGAAGACGGGGTGAAGGTTATAGTTTTTCTCAACTAAAGTTGCGATATCTGTAATTTCATTGACACGTTCGCCTGCTGCTTGCAACGTTGCGTATATGTCCACATCAGTTCCTTCTAGAAGGATGTATCGTTTGTTGTGTCGTCTGTAAAGTATTATTTTTTCTTGTTCCAGTAGCTCAATAAGCGTTTCTGAATTTTTAATGCCCAATATGATATCGGCGTACTTAACCAAAAAGTCTTTATCCAAGGTTGAGCCTGATTGTGCAAAAAGGTGTAAAAGACCGATGGTTTTTACAATTTTTTGAGCATCTTGTACATCGCCTTTAAACTCGTTTTCAATTTTATCTAAAGCATTTTTAATTCCAGACCAACTAGACCGATCTTGATTGTATTGAGAAGTTAAAAAAGAATAAAAATTGAAAATCAAATAATTATAAGCGTTAGATAGGTTGTAGAAGGGATTGGTTCGTTTCTCATAAGCATGGATTCCTGTATAATCTGTACTTTCAAGAAAAGAAAAGAGGGAACGTTCATTTTGTCCGTAACGTTGAAGTGCTAGGGTCAAAACATTAGCTGTAATTAAGTCAATCGGATATATTTTTGCTCCAATTGTATTTGAGGAATCTAGAGTGGAGGGGAAAGCTTTTGACTTGGTGTATAGCTTTATAGCTTTATTAATAACTTTTTCATCAGGTTTAGCCAAATCCATTTGAGCTGTTCTTTCAGCTGCAAGCAATAACAACTGTTCAACTGATTCATTGAAAGCTAGCTCACGAAAACGGCCTTTTACTTTTGTCCATTCTTGTTTTTGTAGATGACTCAGAGAATGAGCATAGGCGTCGAAATTTTGATGAACAGAGGTTATTAATATGATTCTATGTTCAGGGTTGTTGGCAAACTCGGCCAATTGTTGAATAAAGTATAGTTCTTTTTCCGGAGCATTCTTTGCTGCAAATTCCAAAAACTTACCAAATTCATCAATAACGATAAAAAGAGTCTTAGGCCCTTTGCTCAAAAGGTGATAGCGCTGGTAAACTTCGGATAAAATTTTTTGAGATAACAATGGATCATCATCTGCCAATTCGAGGTAAGTGGCAAAATGTTGTTGTAAAGATTTATACTCACCAATGAAGTTGATAAACTCAATTTTTTGATTTTCATTGGACGATAGTTTGAAAAAATGTTTATTGCCCTTCACACTTTGTTCGAAGGCCCATAAAAAAGAGGATTTTCCAGTGCCATACGAGCCGATAAGATTAAAGGATCTGCTACCTTGATCTATAGCATCCCAAATCATATTAGCAACCCGATATGAATTTTGGGTTGGGATATAACTTAGATCACGATTCTGATCTCGGATGATGTTGACAGAAGGTGTGTAGTTAATCCTCATGGTCGTAATAGTCATTTAAAATTTTAAATGGATTGGGCTTAGCGTCTTTAAATTGTAATTCTCTGACTCCGGCATCATCTTTAAACACAATCAAATCAGAATAGTCTTGCGCTATGGACTCAATTTTAGCGTATAATCCGCTTTCATTGATTGCGAAAATAGAACCTGGACTATTTACGTCTGAAAGTAATGTGCGAAAGTTTATGGATACTCCGTAATCTTGACTATCAACGATAGCGTATAAGATAACCGAATTAGGAATTTCCTTGCGTTCACTCGACTCTATCGAATAAATCCCTTTGCTAATTGACCGAACAAGTCCAAGCTCTGTCATGATCCCTGTAATAATGTCTTCTTTGTCTTTTGACTCGGGATCACCAACATACATTTTTGTAAAAACACCGAAATCAGACTCAATTGTATTTTGCGTATGGCGAAAATCTGATAGGTAACTATACTTGTACTTGATGTAATTCAAAAAATGGTCTTTTGTAAATTCCAATTTTTCTTTTCGTAGTTCATTGAAGACACCATTATATAATGTAGCGTAGTTTTTTTTTACCAAATTATAGTGCAACAACCAAAGGCTCGCTTCATCTTCTAAAAAGGGATCCCAACCATCGTCTTCGAACATCTTTTGGGCGAATTCAGTTAATTGATCGCCCATATCTAACAGACCGAAAGCACGGAGCCAAAATCGAATAGAGGTGACCATGTTTTTTCCAACCCCCAACTCAATAACTGCATCGTCTGCACTAAAAGATTTGCCTTTCTTTACATAGTCATAACCTTTCTTTAACCACAAATGGCGGCATTGGAAAGTTTCGTGGCCGGAGAATGTTAGACGCATTGGGTTATTCATGGCGCAATGATATATGTCGAGGAGTAAAAATAAAAGGTATTTTTGATTTTTTTAAAATTTAACACAATTTTTTAATTGAGTTAAGTGATCTACCAAAACCGTTCCTTGAAAATTTCACCGTAACTGAGGGACAATATTCTTCAATTCTACAAAATCACCTTACATTCCTTGTTCTTCTTCTCATTTCCGCAGGGGCAAGGTTTTGAAACCAAAGACGTCATCAAGGATATTCTGGCAAAGATTGAAGTGCCGAGGTAAAAATTGGCTGCAAAATTCCAGAGCGGAATGGTATTCGCGTACTCCGGCATCCGCTCGTTTGAGTTTAAAGGGTTTCGCCCTCCTGAACATTCTAAAGGCTGATTACGGGGAAGATAACTTGCTGGTTTCTTTCCGGTATAATTTACTATGTTTCAAAAAAAATCCTTTTCTTTGCGGGACATTTCAAAATTAGGGTCAAATTTTTTGAAAAATCCTATCAGAATGATCAAGATCCTTGCCAATGATGGCATCAGCCCAGACGGTCAAACACTACTTGAAGAAGCGGGTTATGAAGTAGACACTACCCGCATTCCGCAGGCAGACCTGCCTGGTGTAATCGGTCAGTACGACGTACTGATTGTACGCAGTGCAACCAAAGTTACGAAGGAAGTTATCGACGCCGGTACCAACCTCAAGATCATTGCGCGTGGCGGCGTTGGCTTGGACAACATTGATACAGATTATGCCCGTTCTAAGGGGATTACTGTGTTCAATACTCCAGCCGCTTCGTCTCAGGCGGTAGCCGAACTGGCTTTCGCGCACATGTTCAGCCTAGCACGGTTTTTGCACGGTTCCAACCGGGCAATGCCAGTATCAGGTGGTACAGAGTACGACAAACTCAAAAAGAAATTCTCGGATGGCATTCAATTGCGTGGCCGTACCCTGGGTATCATCGGCTTTGGCCGGATTGGCCAGGAAGCTGCACGCATCGGGATTGGCCTCGGGATGAACGTACTTGCCGTAGACCCCATGATTGATGAAGCGCGCATCGACATCAAGCCTTACAACAGCGAATACATTACCATGGCCGTAAGTGTACCTACGGTGGAGATGGATGAGTTGTTTGCCAAGTCGGACTTCATCACCCTACACGTACCTTTCAGCGGTGGCACCCCCATCATCGGCAAGGCACAGTTTGATAAAATGAAAAAAGGCGTATGCCTGATCAATACATCTCGTGGTGGAACAGTGGACGAAGAAGCGCTACTGGAAGCTATGGCAAGTGGTAAAGTAGCGGGAGCAGGTTTGGATGTATTCGATTTTGAACCTACGCCTCGGCCAGAAATACTGTCACATCCGAATATCTCATTGACGCCACACATCGGTGCTTCTACGCTGGAAGCTCAGGCCAACATTGGTCTGGAATTGGCCGATCGAATTTTGGCGTTTTTTGGGGATGACAAATAGGGTTCGAAGGTTCGGGAGTTCGGGGGTTCGAGAGTTCTAAACGGTCGCCGAGCGGAGTCGAGGTACCGTTTGGAACTCCCGAACCTTCGAACCCCCGAACCCTATCTGATCATTTTCATAAAAGTGCCGATAAACCAGTTGGAATCGGCCTTTACCAAGGTATCCAAAGTAGAATCGGCCTTGCCTGAAAAGAGCTTGATTTCTTTGATCATCCGCACGAATTCCGCAGCTTCCGGACTGTCCACCTCTACGCTCGACAGCTCATCCAACACCTTGAGCATTGGTTCCAATTCTTTTTTCTTACGTTGGATGATGATGTTTTTTACCACCTTCCACATGTCTTTTTCTGCGACAAAAAATTCTTTACGCTCGCCCGCTTTGAGTTCCTTGGACACCAAGCCCCAATCAATCAGGGCGCGTAAGTTCATATTGGCGTTGCCCCGAGAAATTTTGAGCTCTTCCATGATGTCGTCTGCACTGAGGGCCTGAGGGGCGATCATCAGTAATGCATGGATCTGAGCCATGGTGCGGTTGACGCCCCAGCTTGAGCCATAAGCGCCCCACGATTGCAAAAATTTATCCTTTCCTTCGGACAGGTTCATTTGTTCAATAGTTTCAAAATTTCCTGAAAGTAAATAATATAAATGAAAATAGGGATGTTTTTGTTTAGCGTGTTTTTGGAATTCTGGTTCGCAAACGAAAATGAGCTAAAATTTGCTTCAATGAGGCACGAAAAGCGGAGTGTAGCAGCGCTACATGAGCATTTTCGGAACGAAATGGAAGCAAATTTTAGCCATTTATAGTGCGAAGTGGAATTCCAAAAACACGCTATGATTGTTGCAGGAAAGGAAGTTTAACAACGGTTGCGGCCAGGCTTTTCCCCCCAATGGAAATGAAAATCTCGGAACCAGGACTAGCGTACGCCGTTTGAACATAGCCCATGCCGATGGGTTTGCCGAGGGTAGGAGACTGTGATCCAGAAGTAACCTTGCCGATGTTTTGTCCCTGCGCATCCAAAATGGCGTAGTCATGGCGGGGAATGCGGCGATCTTCCAGTATGAAACCGACCAATTTGCGACTAAGGCCTGCGGCTTTTTGTGCTTCAAAAATAGATTTGCCGATAAAGCTCGGTTTGCCTAATTTGGTAATCCAACCCAAACCAGCCTCCATCGGCGAAGTTGTATCATCAATGTCGTTGCCATACAAACAAAAGCCCATTTCCAGGCGTAGCGTATCGCGCGCGCCCAAACCGATGGGAGCAATGCCCAAGGTCTTACCCGCTTCAAAAACAGCATCCCAAATGGCTGCGGCTTGCTTGTTGTCCACGTAAATTTCAAAACCTCCCGCACCAGTATACCCTGTAGCAGAGATGAGCACATTGTCAAATCCGGCAAATTTGCCTTTGGCAAAATTGTAGTATTTGATGCGCGACAAATCGATGCCCGTAAGCGGCTGCAAGGTTTGCAGTGCTTTAGGCCCTTGTACGGCAATCAGGGAAGTTTGATCAGAAATATTGATGACTTTGGTATCAAATCCGCGAATGAACTCGGCATTGGGTTCAAGATGGGCATTGACCCAGTTCCAGTCCTTTTCGATGTTAGAGGCATTCACCACCAACATATAGGCCCGCTCTCCGTCGGCGCAATTGTCTTCAGGAAGGCGATACACCAAAAGGTCGTCGATGATCCCTCCATGTTCGTTGGGCAAGGCGGAATATTGTGCCTGGCCAATTCCCAGTTTGGAAGCATCGTTGGTGGTAATGTGCTGAATCAACTCTAAGGCCTGTTTGCCTCTGACGATGAATTCGCCCATGTGTGATACATCAAATACGCCTACTTTATCCCGTACCGTATGGTGTTCTTCCTGGATTCCCGTATAGGAGATGGGCATGTTGTACCCGGCAAAAGGAGCCATCTTGGCACCAAGGGCAATATGCTTTTCAGTAAGTGGTGTGTTTTTCATGCGTATATGTTTGAGGGGTAGAGGGTTCGGGGGTTCGAGGGTTCCTAATGTTACCTCGACTCCGCTCGGCGACCGTTTCGAACCCCCGAACTTCGAACTCCCGAACCCCCTACTGAATGCTTATTTTGTTGATGACATCACCAATTTGTAGATCGTGTACCACACTCATCCCATCGGCGACCGTAGCGAAGATAGTATAATTTCCATCAAGATGAGGCGCTGGAGAATGGGTGATGAAAAATTGTACACTTTCCGTATCCAAACCCGCCGAGGCCAACCCAACCATTCCTTCGTGGTCGTAACGCATGGGGGCAGGTACTTCGGTGCGCAGGGTAAAATCCAGGCTACCCGACCCGTCGCCACGTGGGCAGCCGCCTTGAGCCACAAAATTAGGCACTACCCGGTGAAAAGATTTACCATTGTAATACCCCTTGCGGGCTTGTGCTACAAACATGGCTACTGCGCCAGGAGCTACTTCCGGGAGCAACTGGATGCGAATGGTGCCTTTAGACGTATTGATGATGGCTACTGGTCGCTCGCGCAGGCTGGCCAAAATTTCCCAATTGATGGGATGATTTTTGGGGTCCGTTTTGAGTGCAGTGGGTTCCGCTTCTCCTTTCAGAAAACTGCGGGTTTTTTGGACTTCACCATACGTTTCAAGGTCACGAGGCAATTTCAAACTGGTGAGTACGGTATCCAAAAAGCCAACTTGTGGAAAATATTGTCCAAAATTGCGCTGAGGAAAGCGCAAGGCTTCTGCAGCAATGGCCATAACCCCGGCATCACCACTCTGTAAAGCTTGTCTGAAGTAGATCGAAAATTCTTTGCCCACTTTTCGCCAGCCCAGACCAAAAAAGCGCTCAAAATCTGGCCGGCTGGCAATTTTTTTCAAACCATTCCAGGCCGCGCTGCGTACTACCGGGCTTTTGACCAAAGTAGCTTGTTGTTGGATGTAGCGATAATTCCAGGGAAACTCACTCAATGCCTCCAAAAAGGCGGCTCTTTCTTCAGGACTGGCACTTCGTTCGTAACGACGGCGGCACTGAAAATTCATCATTTCGCGGTAATCGGCGTACAAAGGTGGCAAAAGGCGTTGGGCGGCGGCATAGAGACTGGCTTGTACCGACCAGGCAAGCGTAGAGTCTTTGGCCAGTTTCCAATAAAAAGTGGCATCACGGCCTTGGCCATTGGTTACCAGCGTCCTGGCGGCCGTACCGGCTACGTGGGCGTTGGGATCGCGCAAGGCATTAAAGATGGACAGGCGGGTGCGTTTGTAATCCAGTTTTCCCAGGGCTTGTACGATGTTCACCCGCACCCGGTAATCGGGTTCTTTAGGCAACCAGCGGATCAAGGTATCTGCGGCGTAAGGTTTGGTGGTTTTACCCAAACTGCTGGCCAGGGCCATGCGGATAAATGGTCTTTTTTCTTTAGGAGCAAGTGGTGCCAAAAAGGATGCAAAAGTATCGAGTTGTACATTGGCCCGGGCTAAAAAGTAGGCTGCAACGTAGTGGATGCGGTTGGAAAACTGCGGGTTGCCCAGCATTTCGACCATCCGTTTGGTGGCGGTAGTATCGGTGATGCCGCGCAGTGCAAAACGGTAAATTCCCCAGGCTAGGCCTTCAACCAAAATGGAATCTCCAGGTTTGTAGGTACTGACGGTACTCATCTGTTGAAGTGCTTTTTTAGAGCCACATTTTCCGATGGCTTCTAATATGGCGGCATTTACTTTCATGGAGACGCCCGTGCTGTCGAAGCGGTCAAATCCGGCGATGAGCAAGGGTTCAGCGGCTTTGGCCTTGGTTTGGCCCAAGGCATAGGCGACGGCATAGCGCACATCGGGCGACTCGTCTTTGAGGAGTTCGCCCAATTGTTCTACGATGGTCGAGTCTTTGATGGATGCAAAAGCCATTGCGGCAGCATAGCGGTAGGAGGGGTCAGCATCTTTTAGAAAAAAAAGTAAACTGTCTTTGTTGCGCAGATCCTGCAACTGATAGATATCCTGCGCGGTAGCATCCGCAAAAATATTGGTACGAACGACCGATGAAGCTTTTTTTTCGGAAGGAGGTATACAACTGGTAAGCCCCCAAATACAAAATCCAATGATGGCAAAAATGCCAATGCGCGTGTAAAACTTCATTAGTGAGTTATTTTCCAGGTGATGGTCTGGTGCTTATTGATTTATTTCATCGCCAAATTGATCCTCTTTACCCGTTCCGGTGTTGGTCGGATCTAAATTCAGCCCTCCCTGGGTATATTGGCTACAATCCAGGATGATGCCCAAATCTCCGGGAGGACGGAAAAAACGTTTAGAAGGGTCAAAATTGAGGTCTTTCGCACTTTCCAGTTGCCGGAGAAATTCAACAAAAAATGGCTTGGCCATTCGAGCTCCCTGACCATAGGTAGAAGAGCGGAAGTGGATCCAACGGTCTTCACCGCCCACCCAGGTGCCCACTACGAGGTTGGGTGTCATGCCCATGAACCATCCATCTACAAAGTCGTTGGTGGTACCGGTTTTGCCACCTACGTCACTTTTGATCCCACTGATGTTGGCCGCGTAGCGCAACAATTCGACCATGACGTAATTGGGGGCAGGCTGGATGGCTTGCTCTTCACGCACCTCTGACTCATAAATGATTTTGCCCGTTTTGTCTTCAATGCGCAGCACTGTAGTTGGACGCACAAAAAGGCCGTTGTTGGCAAACGTAGAAAAAGCGCCCGTCATTTCCATCACGCTTAAGTCGGCTGCCCCGAGGCAAATGGCCGGACTTTTGGGTACCCGATACTGGCCATTGGGATAACGGGTGCTGCTGTCGATACCCATGGCGTGGACAAGGGTGCGGATGGGGGTGGTGCTGTTGAGCTCTTTCACCAGTTTGACCGAAACCGAGTTTTTGGATTTGCGCAACCCTTCTTTTAAGTTGATCAAGCGCCCGGAGTATTCATTGTTGAAGTTGCGTGGCGTCCAGCGGGTAAACAAATTAAAATCGCCATCACCGGGTTCGATGGTTTGTTGCACGTCATACACGGTGTAACAGGGCGAGAGCCGATTGAGGGCAATGGCCGCTGCGTACACAAATGGCTTGAAAGTAGAACCGACCTGCCGGCTAATGCGGATGTGGTCGTACTGGAAATATTTTGAATTGATGCCACCCACCCAGGCTTTGACGTAGCCACTTTGGGGTTCAACCGCCAAGATGCCCGTTTGTAAAAACATCCGGTGGTATTTGATGGAGTCGAGGGGAGACATCACGGTGTCTTTTTCAAAATTGCGGCCCGGTTCATAAGTGAAAACCTTCATTCTGACCGGACGACGGAAATCGCGGGTCACTACTTCTTGCAGGCTTCTCCACTGGTTGAGTAGTCTGGGAAACTGGGTATGATTCATCACCTTGCGGTATTGAGCAGCCAGAGGGACACCAATGATTTGTTGTTCCACCAATTTTTCCAGGTAGCCTGGTTTGCTGTTTTCTTCTTCCATCCGGTCGATTTCACGATCGTCTTCATGGAAGAAACCCTCCCCGGCCATTTCTGATTCAATCTGGCGGGTAATGTCCCCGAGGTAAATGTCGCGGAGTACCTGATAGCGGTCGGTTGCACGTACGCTATTGTCCAGGGCAGCCATGCGGGTAGGCACGCCAGGGATGTTGGCATCCGATCCACCTTTGTAGGTCCAGGGGTCTTTGCCACGCCATTCGTTCCAAAATGCTTTTTGCAGGCTGGACATGTGTTTGATCATGGCTCGCTCGGCCAGACGCTGTACTTCAGGGTCGATGGTCGTATATACTTTGAGCCCATCGCGGTACAAGTCATAAGGTGTACCATCGGGGTGCTGCAAACATTCTTTGCTGCTCAAGATGGATTTAAGATCCTGGCGCAGTGCTTCGCGGAAATAAGTGGCAATGCCGTCAATATGCGATTTGCGGCGGAAATTGATCCCCAAATCAGACACCCTCACTTCATTGTAACGGGTTTCGGTCAGGGAACCATTTTTGACCATTTGATTCAACACAATCTCCCGGCGCTTTTTGCACAATTCTGGCCGACGCAGCGGGTTGAAGTAAGACGGATTTTGCAGCATGCCAATCAGCATGGCAGCCTCATGCAATTCAAGATTTTTGGGGGTTTTGCTGAAATAGGTATCTGCGGCGGCTTTGATGCCGTAGGCATTGTTGACAAATTCAGCCTTATTGAGGTACATCGTGAGGATTTCCTCCTTGGTGTATTTTCTTTCCAAACGCACGGCAATGATCCATTCTTTGAATTTTTGCATGACCCGCGCCAATCCAGAACCCGGTTTTTTGGTAAACAGCAATTTAGCCAACTGCTGGGTAATGGTACTTGCTCCACCGGAGCTGCGATCCTGGAGCATCACGGTTTTGACCATCACCCGCCCCAATGCTTCGAAATCTATCCCCACGTGTTCATAAAAACGTTTGTCTTCAGTAGCAATTAAGGCGTGTACCAGATAAGGCGAAAGCGAATCGTAGGTAATGGGAATACGGTTTTCAGCAGCAATCACGCCCAATAATTCACCATTGTCCGCCAGGATTTGTGAGGCTTCATCACTACGTGGGTTTTCCAATTGTTGCAAGGAGGGCAAATTGGAAAAAGAGAGAAACACAAAAAACAAAAATCCACCGAGCATACCATACAGCGTAATTCGCCACATCCATTTCACAATGCTGAGATGGGTAGGATGGTTTGCCTCACTAAAAAGATAATTGATGATTGCGCGCATAGCAGAAGAATAGATTCGCTCAAAGATACAAATTATTAGACTTGTTGTAACGGGAGACTGCTTGGCTCAAAAATGGTCTTTTTTCCTTATTGATCAAGCCTTCAATTGCTGGTAGTATCGCAAACTTTCCGCTATTTCATCGGCCTGAGCATGACAGTTGATGTGGACCTGGCCTGGTGCCCCGATCAATGAAAAATTGATCTTTTTGCCTTCATTCTTTTTGTCATTCCCCATTAAACGCAAATAGGCGGCAAAATTTTCTTCCTGAATAGCATAATGACCGTAAGTCTGGATAAAAAAACTACTGACTTCGGCTAAATCTGCGGCACTCAGGTAGCCCTGTTGCTGCGACAACCAGGCCTCGCAGATCATTCCGATGGCAATGGCTTCGCCGTGCAACAAAGGCTGGTCGGTTTCCAGCGCGAAGCCTTCTACCGCATGCCCGATGGTGTGCCCAAAATTTAGGGCTTTCCGCAGGCCTCGTTCAAAGGGGTCTACTTCAACCACGTGTTTTTTGATGAGTAAGGAGGGCACAATCAAGGCTGGCCAATCCACATCGTCGAGTTGATGGATGTTTTTAATCTTTTCCCACTGCGCGATGTCTTGTATCAAGGCATGCTTGATGATTTCCGCAAACCCACTGCGCAGTTCGCGCGCCGAAAGGGTGGCCAAAAAAGCCGGATCAACAAAAACGGCCTGGGGGTTGCAAAAAATACCGACACTGTTTTTGACCATTCCAAAATCGATGCCCAATTTGCCGCCAATGGAAGCGTCAACCTGCGAAAGCAGGGTAGTGGGTACTTGCACAAAATCAACCCCACGTTTGTAGGTGCTGGCGCAAAAACCGCCCATGTCGCCAATCACCCCACCGCCGAGGTTGATGACCAGGGCCTGACGATCCACCCCCACATCCAGCATCTGTTGCCAAATTTGTTGACAAGTCCCAATGTGTTTGTATTGCTCCCCTGCGGGAATGTTGATCAGACTGAATGCCTGGCCCTCCAAGGCCTTGGACAGCTGGGGCAAACAGAGTTTTTCGGTGTTTTCATCAGCAATGACCAGGATTTGATGGTATTTTTTTTGCTCCAGGAATAGTTTCCACCCGGTTTTGATGGGGCCTACGTGAATGTTGTAGTCGCTGAGCGCTATCGTTTGCATGGGTTAGTGAGATTTGAAAAATAAAAGTAGATGTTTCTGGAATTATCCGGGTATTGGGGGTGGATTTTTTCTCTGACAAACCACAATTGTACAAAAAATGAACCCCTTGGTGATTTACAGCATCATGCTCATTTGAAGGAAATAGGACTACATTCAGCACCTTCCATAACTAACAATTATACCCACAATTACTTTTCCACACCCTAGATTTTCCGCCATAAAACTCCTAGCTTTGTCTTCCGTCCACATGATGAGGCGGAAGAGGTAAATCCAGAGGTAAATTGTTATGGCAGACTCCAAAGACCCTTCGATCAAAAAAAATATGGGACTCACCGGCCGCAAACCCCGCCCCAAAGGCGAGGACTTGTCGAGCTTCGTCTTTGGTAAAGTGCCCCCTCAGGCCATACCGCTCGAAGAAGCCGTATTGGGCGCTTTGATGATCGATAAGGATGCCCTTACCTCGGTACTTGACATTTTACAAGCGGATAGTTTTTACCTGGATGCTCACCAGTTGATCTACAAGGCGATGCTGCGCCTGTTTGAGCGCTCTCAACCCATCGACCTGCTTACGGTTACCGAGGAGCTGAAAAAAACGGCTCACCTGGAAGCCATCGGCGGACCGTACTACCTGGTAGAATTGACCAATAAAGTAGCTTCCTCTGCCAATATTGAATACCACGGGCGACTCATTGCCCAAAAATTCATCCAGCGGGAATTGATCCGGGTGTCCAACGACATCATCCGCAACGCTTACGAGGATACCACCGATGTATTCGATTTGCTGGATGACGCGGAGCAAGGCTTGTTTTCCATTGCGGAAAAAAACATGAGCCGCAGCTACGATACCATGAGTTCATTGGCCGCCAAGGCCCTCAAGCAAATTGAAGAACTGAAAGGCAAAGAGGACGGCTTGACGGGGGTACCCACCGGATTCCACGATCTGGATCGCCTCACTTCCGGCTGGCAGCCTTCCGATTTGATCATCATGGCGGCTCGCCCCGGTATGGGTAAAACTTCTTTGGTGCTTTCCCTGGCCAAAAATGCGGCGGTAGAATATGGCAAAGGGGTAGCCGTTTTTTCTTTGGAAATGGCTTCCATTCAGTTGGCACAACGTCTGATCTCGATGGAATCGGAAGTCCCCCTGCAAAAAATGCGCAACGGGCAATTGGAAGAAGACGAATGGAAACGCCTCAAGGAAGCCATCGAACGCATCAGCGACGCGCCCGTGTACATCGACGATACACCGGGCATCAACATCTTTGAATTGCGCGCCAAGTGCCGACGCATGAAGATGCAATACGACATCCAGCTCATCATCATCGACTACTTGCAGCTCATGAGTGGCGGCGGCGAGGCGGGCAAGGGCAACCGTGAACAGGAGGTGTCGGCCATCTCGCGGGCACTCAAGGGCTTGGCCAAAGAGCTGAGTGTGCCGGTGATTGCCCTCTCACAGTTGAGCCGGGCGGTGGAAGTGCGGGGCGGGAGTAAAAGACCGCAGTTGTCAGACTTGCGTGAATCGGGATCAATTGAGCAAGATGCTGATATGGTGACATTTATATATAGGCCAGAATATTATCAGATCCTCGAAGACGAACAAGGCCAATCCCTCAAAGGCATTGCCGAAATCATCATTGCCAAAAACCGCCACGGTGCCCAAGACACGGTGCGACTGAAATTTACGGGTGAATTTGCACGCTTCAGCAACCTGGATGACCCCGATTTTGGGAGCTTCCCCAGCGATGTGTTTAGCAATCCCTTGCCGGGCAACATCATTACCATGCCTTCACGTTTCAACGACGAGGAGGACATTCCGTTCTGATCCTATCGTCAAGCAGTTCTAAATTTTAAGGGTTTTAGCTGTACTGCCGAGCACTATTTGTACTTAAACACAACGAATCAATTGGATTCGGTGAAGCCGAATCTTTTTAACACGACGGCGCGACGAAACGACGACACGACGTCCTCAACGCTACGCGTTGTGTGTTCCAAAGCGCAGCGTTGGGTTGTAGCGGTAGCTATTCGTCGTGTCGTCGTTCCGTTGTGTCGTCGTGTTAAAACCTAAGCAGCGAAGCTGCGCTATAGTGTTTCAAAACAGAACCGATCGAACCAATTCCTAATCAGGTTTGGCAGGATAAACCTCCCCTTTTGCAGACAAAGCCACCCATTTTGCCAATCCATTTTGCCCTCCATTCCTACTCGCACTACCTTTGAACCATTGGAAGCAAACATTCCGTGCTTTCAGCAAAAGTAGCATCCATGTACTGCATTGAAACCGAAAATTTAAGCCATCAATTCGCCTCCGGAAAAAACATCCTGGACAACATCACTCTTCAGGTGCCCTCCGGCAGCATTTACGGTTTTTTGGGTCCGAATGGAGCGGGCAAAACTACCACGCTGCGCCTGATTCTTGGCCTACTGAAAAAACAAAGTGGGCGCATCAGCATTTTTGGGCAAACCTTTGAGAAAAACCGGGTGGGGATACTCCGCAAGTTGGGTTCCTTGATCGAAACCCCTTCCTTGTACGGGCATCTGACCGCTGCAGAAAACTTACTCTTGCTGCAAAAAATCTACCAATGCCCCAAAACCCGGATACCGGAGGTATTGGAACTGGTCGGGTTATCTGATACCGCGCATAAAAAAGTAAGCCAGTTTTCGCTGGGTATGAAGCAACGCCTGAGTATTGCCGTGGCCCTGCTCAACCAGCCGGAATTGCTCATCCTCGACGAACCCACCAACGGTCTCGACCCCAATGGCATCATCGAAATGCGGGAGTTGTTCAAACGCCTGAACCAGGAACAGGGCATTACGATCCTTATTTCCAGCCACCTCTTGGGCGAAATCGAAAAACTGGTGAGTCATGTGGGCATCATCCACAAAGGGCAGCTGCTTTTTGAAGGAACTTTACAAGACCTGATCCAAAAACAGCAGGAAAGCTCCAGCTTGAAACTCAGCACCAATGACAATGCCCGTGCGTTGCAAGTCCTGCAAAGCATTTACCCTGAAGCTCAACAGCAAAACGGTAAGTTGGCACTTCCACCCCTGGCGAATGCCGAAATCGCGGCAGTAAACCGCCAACTGCTACAACATGGCCTGGAGGTGTATCATCTGGCCATTGAGCAGAACGACCTGGAAAGTATTTTTATGGAACTGGTTAAAAATTAAACTGATGAACGCAACACTCTTGTATAGTATCCAGAGCGAATGGATGAAAACCAAACGCAGCGCGGCTTTTTGGCTGGTGCTCCTGGGGGGCTTTTTTACCCCAGCTATTTTGTGTCTGATTTACATGGTGTACATTGAAAAATTGGCACCTGCCTATTCCGAACCAAAATTTTGGATCAAGTGGTACCTCAATGGTTGGGAGTCGATGGCCTACCTGTTGCTGCCTATGGGCATTGTATTGGCTACCAGCCTGATTGCCCAGTTGGAATACAAAAACAACGCCTGGAAGCAGGTGCTCACCACTCCGCAAAGCCTCAGCACCGTTTTTGTTGCCAAGTACACAGTAGTTTTGTTCATGATGTTTCAGTTGTTTGTCCTGTTTACCATCGGCATGTATTTTGCAGGAGCGCTCCCCGCCTGGTATTATGGACATGTGCCTTATCCTAAAGGTCCGTTCCCTTGGCAGAGAATTGTACAAATGAGCACCTCTTTTTACATCACTTCTTTGCCGATCTTGGCTTTGCAGTATTTTTTGAGTGTTTATTTCAAAAACTTTATGGTATCCCTGGGTGCAGGAATTCTGATGGTCACCGCAGCCATTACTGCATTATCCTGGCGCTATGTTTACCTGGTGCCCTATTCGTATGGCGGGGTCCATTTTATGCAATTGCAAGGTAGAATGCGTTTCAAAAGCAATGTCCTGGACATTCACTATCTGGCTTTGATTTACTTCGCAGGATTTACCTTGCTGGCTTATTTGCTGTATCTTACCAAAAAAGAAAAAGGATAAAAGTAGTTGAAGGGTTGAAAAGTAGAAGGGTTGAAGAGAAGTTCAAAAGGTTTTTAGTTGATAAGACAATTGGTCTTTCACACTATCAAACTTTTGAACTTCTCTTCAACATTTCAACCCTTCAACATTTCAACTTTTAAAAAAAGGATAAATGCGCAAGTCCGTCGTCGCTTTGTTGCATGTGGGGTATTGGTTCCTGTACGTGTTGCTGTGGTCAGTGATCATTCTGTTGATTGCCGCTTCTTCCCGTGAAGGCAACAATAGTCCTCTACAAACCTGGCGTTTCGTTTTTTTCATTGGTTCTTTTGGGCTTGTTCCGGCACTATGTGGTTTTTACACGTACTACCTCTGGCTATTTGATCGCTTTTTGTTGCAAAGGAAAATTGTGGGACTTTTCAGCGTAGGCTTGCTCAGTGCAGTAGGCTGCGGGGTATTGAGTGCGGCAATTATCGGCCTGTTGTTTCCCGATTTTTCTTTTTTCAATGAGGGCTTACGCTCGGCAACACCGGTTACGGCGGTGATGGCTATCCTGGCGCTGTTGAATGGCGGCATGGGGCTGGTCATTAAGGGATTCATCACCTGGTTCAATGAGCTAAAACTCAAAGAAACCTTGGCCCAAAAGAACTTTGCCATGGAATTGGCGCTGGTGAAATCGCAAATCAACCCCCATTTTTTGTTCAATACCCTCAACAACATTGATGTGTTGATCGGCAAAGATGCAGCGCGTGCTTCGACTTACCTCAACAAGTTGTCGGACATCATGCGCTTCATGCTGTATGAAACCAAAACGGAAAAAATTCCCTTGTCCAAAGAGCTGGAGTACATCGAAAAATACGTCGATTTGCAGCGCATCCGCACCGCCACGCCCAATTATGTGGAGTACCTTGTGGAAGGAGAAGTACACGATCGCTTGATTGAACCCATGTTGTTCATTCCGCTGGTAGAGAATGCTTTTAAATACTCCGCGCTGCGCGAAAAGGAAAACGCTATCCAAATTCGGATTGCGATTACCGAAAACCAGCTGGTTTTTGACTGTACCAACAAGTACAAGGAAGGTGCCCAACAGCCCCAGGAATACGGAGGTTTGGGCATTACGTTGATCGAAAAAAGATTGTTGGCGCTTTATCCGAAAAAACACCACTTGGAAATCTCAAAAAATGGCGATACTTACCACGTGAAATTAACGCTGCAGCAGTTATGGAAATCCCTTGCATCATAGTTGAAGACGAACCCTTGGCCCTGGAACGCACCATGAACTACGTGCAAAAATTGCCTTTCCTGCACTTGAAAGCAAGTTTTGACAATGCCGTGGATGCCCTGGTTTTTTTGCAGTCCAACCAGATCGACCTGATCTTTTTGGACATCAACCTGGGCGAATTATCGGGTATTCGTTTGTTGGAAACCTCCAATATTTCCAGTCAGGTGGTCATTACTACCGCCTATCCCGATTATGCGATTAAGGGTTTTGACTTGAGTGTAACCGATTATTTACTGAAACCTTTCCCTTTTGAGCGTTTTGTACAAGCAGTGGATAAGGTGCGCAACAACCTAGAAAAAACCGAAGTCCTCTCGGATAAAAAATTCATTTTTGTCAAAACCGAATACCGCCTGGAAAAAGTCATGCTGGATGAGATTTTGTACATCGAAGGCATGCGCGACTACCGCTGCATTTATACGCTGAGCAAACGCATCATGACTTTGCAAACTTTTGGTGATCTGGAGCGTGAAATTCCAAGTCACTTGATTTGTCGCGTTCACAAATCCTATATGGTGGCGATTGATAAGATTGAGTCGATTGAAAAGGAGGTGATCAAGATTGGGGAGAAGTATGTGCCGGTTTCAGAAACGTATAAGAAGGGGTTTTGGAAGGTGATTGGGGGGTAGGTGACATTCATTTCTTTTTACGAAAGTATCTCCTGCAAAATCTGATGCGAATGAATCTCCGGCAAGTGCTCCAAATGCAGCCGATAATAATCCAATAACTTATTCAATAGTTGCCGGCGTTGGCCATTGGCGAGGCGCAAGTTGTGGCAATCGGCATAATTTGTTTGCAGCAGCGCGTAGAATGCTTTGCTGAGTTCAAAGTCCAGACAATACCCGGCACTGGGCAACGTATCGGCAAACACCCCCTCTTGCAGGTCAAAAACGGGGGTATCTGGGCTTAAGTCTCCGCCGGGCATAAAGCCCAAAAAACCACTCATTTCTACCAAAAAATGCAAATGTGCATTGGCAACCGGGTATTGGGTTTGATCCAGAAACAAAAAGGTATTGTACAAAAAAGCGAACAATTCCGGATGCGCTTCTGCTTCCCGAATCGTTTTGCGTGCAACCTCCGTGATAAAGGTGCCCACTGCACTTTTGCGTACATCAAAAGGGATGGCGCGGTACACAAAAGCGGACTTGATTTCCTTGATGCGATTGAGGCCCCGGTCTTCACGAACGCCAGCGACCAGATCGACCAGGGTCATGACCTGGAAGATGCTCGCATTTTGTTTGGATTTTTGGCTCCGCACCCCATTGACAATATAGCTTTGTAAGCCTTTTGCCTCGGTATAGATGTCTACAATCAGACTGCTTTCGGAATATTTAAAGGCTCGGAAAACGATACCACGGGTTTCGATCAGCATTCGGCGACGTATTTTGCACGCTTAAAAACACCACTTTATCGGCAAATGTTAAAGTTTATCTAAAGTTTCAAGAAAGTTATCGATTTCTACTTGACTCTGCCATCCTTTTAGAGATAATTTTGTCCTTGCTAGGAAAAATAATTCAATTTTTTCTACCCGACTTTAAAACCTATTGTCATGAAAACCCTGTTCTCTGCTCTGCTGTTTGTTTGTTTCCTGAACGCCTCCTTTGCAGGCGTACTTTCTGTTGAACAACTGCGCAACACTTTAATCACCAATACCTGGCGTGAGACCGATACAAAGGAATGGACCGGATTTGGCCTAATGATGGAATTTCACGACAATAGCGTGGCCACCGTCATTAGCAATACCCATGCCGAGTGGCCTGCAATGGCTCGCTACAACTGGAGCGTTGACCTCCAACGCGAAAACCCCGTTATTACCTTTCGGGATTATTCAGGGCTTAGCTACCGCTACACTGCCGTGCAAACCCCAAGAGGTTTGGATCTCTTGCCTTTTGATGCTGAAATGCGCCCGGTCATCCATTTGAGCTACGGCAATCGCGTGACCACCGCACAATGGAGCAAAACCCAACAAACCTTATTTGGTGCCTGGGAAAACACGGTAGCGGCTACCAACGCCAACAGCCAAATCCCCCAGCTCCGCTTCAATAGTGATGGTACCTATACTTTTTTAATCGGGCTGAGCAATAA
>Ga0209717_1000805_pt1 | contig 36790 bp, 22 predicted proteins | sample AD_UKC048_MetaG_FD_184418 | JGI IMG/M metagenome (GOLD analysis project Ga0209717, IMG submission 184418) | Active sludge microbial communities of municipal wastewater-treating anaerobic digesters from USA - AD_UKC048_MetaG (SPAdes) (version 2) | ecosystem: Engineered > Bioreactor > Anaerobic >...
GCTGCTCCAGCGAGAGCGAGGTGCGCTGGGCATCGAGGGCAACGAGGAGGTCGGCCTGGCCGGCCTGGTATTTCTGGGCGGCGAGAGTCGAGGCCTCGCTGGCCGCCTCGGCGGCGCGGGAAAGCGAGGCGAGGCGCTCGGCGGTGCGGGCAACGGACGTCTGGGCGTTTTCCACCTCGGCGAGCGCGGAGAGCACGGCGGATTCGTAGGCGATGAGCGCCTGGCGCTCGGCCTCGGTCTTGATCTGGATGGTCGCCTGGATGCGGCCTGCCGCGAAGATGGGAGCGGAGAGGCTGCCGACAAGGCGGGCGAGATTGCGGTCGGGCGAAAAGATGTCGCCGGCTTTCAACGACTCGACGCCGAGGGAACCGGTGAGCGAGAGCGAGGGCAGGCGGTCGCGTTTCGCGGATTTGGTGCGGGCGACGGCGGCCTCGAAGCCGCGCTCGGCGGCGCGGATATCGGGGCGCTGGCGGAGCGTCTCGGCCGGGATGCCGGTGGCGAGGCTCGCGGGGACCGCGGGGAGCGCACGGGGCGCGGCGAGGAGCGCATCGAGCTCGCCGGGCGTGCGGCCGCAGAGGGTGGCGAGCTGGTTGCGCGTCTCGGAAAGAGTCTGGCGCAGCGAGGGCAGCGAGGCGCGGGATTGCTCGAGGGCGGAGGTGGACTGGCGGACATCAAGGACGGAGACGATGCCGGCCTGCTGGCGCCACTGGGCGATCTGAGCGGTCTCGGCCTGGGCGGAGAGGCTGGTTTCGAGGGCGGCGAGCTGGGCCTCGGTGGAGCGGAGCGTCACGTAGGCGGTGGCGACCTCGGCGGCGAGGGAAACCTGGGCGGCGTGGAGGTTTTCCGTGGCTTGGGCGAGGTCGGCTTGGGCGGCGGACAGGGCGAGGCGTTGTTTACCGAAGAGATCGATCTCCCAGCTGGCGTCGAGTGAGGCGCCGTAGTTCTCCGTGGTCGTGGTGACGTCAGTGGCGCGGACCTCGGTGCGCGAGCCGGAGCCGGAGGCGCTGGCATTGAGCGAGGGGAAGAGGCCGGAGCGCTCGATGTTTTTCGAGGCGCGGGCAGAGGCGATCCGGGACAACGCAGTGCGGATATCGGGGCTCTGACGGAGGGCGTTGTCGATCAGCTGGTCAAGGACCGGATCGTCGAAGCGTTTCCACCAGTTGGCGAGCGCGGCGGTGTCGAGGGGGCCGGCGACGGCGGCCCCGGCCTGCCATTGTGGAGGGACGGCGGGGCGGGCATCGCCGGAGGACGCCGGTGCTGCAGCGAGCAAGGCGGGGAGACCGGCGAGTACCAGCCAGGAAGGTCGGCGAAGGAGAGCGTGGGCAGTGGCGTGCATGCGTGAGCGCGTTTTTCGATCTGTGTGCGCCCAGCATACAGGAGCGAACCTTGAGTGGAGATGAAGACGCGACGGACTACGTAAAGCCACGCCCGGCGTCCGACGCACGAAGGTCCGCGTGGTGGGGACGGCCTTAACTGTGGCGGGACTGGAGCGCGAGCAGGATGAGGCGGAGCTGGTCCATCGTGACCGGCTTCATCAGCAGGGCCTGAAAGCCCTTCGAAAGGACGGTCTCCTCGTTGAGCGAGGCGGCAAAACCCGACATGAGCACCATCGGCAGTCCAGGGCGCAACGCGGCAGCGCGCTCGCCGAGTTGCAGGCCGGTCATGCCCGGCATGAGCTGGTCGCTGAGCAGGAGATCGAATTCCTGGTGCTCGTCCTCCAGAATTTTCAGCGCGGCATCGCCACTGGGCACAGGGGTGACCTCGTGCCCCATGCGTTTGAGACCGCGGGCGATCGTCTCGCGCACGAGATGATCGTCGTCGACGAGGAGGACGCGGATGCAGACGGGGACGAGAGGGGTGGAGGATGGAGTGGTGCCGGAGTCGGCGCGCTTGGGCGAGGGGACCTTGGGCAAATGAATGTAGAAATGGGTGCCCTTGCCGGGCTCGCTCTCGACGCCGACAGAGCCGTGGTGTTTGGCAACGATGCCGTGGACAACGGCGAGACCGAGACCAGTGCCGGTGCCGACGGGCTTGGTGGTGAAAAACGGGTCGAAGATGCGGTCAAGTATCTCGATCGGGATGCCGCCGCCGGTATCGGCCACATCCATGCGGACGTAGGGGCCGGGAGGAAGATGGGCAGTCTCGGGCCGGGCGGGATCGGGGAGGCCGACCTCGGAAATCGTCACGCAAAACTCGCCGTTGGGCATGCCGGCCATGGCATGGCTGGAGTTGGTGGCGAAATTCATGATGACCTGCTGGAGTTGGGAGACGTCGGCCTGGACTGTGTCCTCGACGGCCTCGTTGCGGAAACGCAGCTCAATGGTGCGGGGCAGGCCGGCTCGGAGTAGTTGCAACACGTCGGAAACGACATCGCCGAGACGGACCTTCTCGAACTTGACCGGCTGGACGCGGCTGAAGGTGAGCATCTGCCGGATGAGCGTGGAGGCGCTGGTACCGGCGAGCTCAATGCGGTTGATGTGTTCGAGCAGCGGATGGCCCTCGGGGAGGTCGAGGCGCATGAGCCCTGCGGTGCAGAGGATGCCACTGAGCAGGTTGTTGAAATCGTGGGCGATGCCACCGGCCATCGTACCGATGGCCTCCATCTTCTGGGCCTGCTGGAGCTGGGACTTGAGCATGTCGCGCTCGCGCTCGTCCATTTTGCGGGCGCTTTCGCTCTGTTCGAGGGCCTCGAGCATGTGGTTGGCGGCCTGGGCGAGGCGGGCGACCTCGTCGTCGCCGGCACAGGGGAAGCGGACGGAAAGATCGGAGGTGTCGCGCACGCGCCGGATGCCGTCGTAAAGGGATTGGAGTCGGGCGAGCACCAGCGAGTGGAGCAGTTGCACGATGAGCACGAGGGCCGCGGCCACGAGCACCACGAGCATGACGTAAAACCAGTGGAGGGCATGCTGGCGCTGCTGCTGGATTTCCCTGGGGACGGTGGCGGTGATGACACTGCCGATGGATTCGTCGCCGAGGCGGAGAGGCACCTGGATTTCGAGGGTATTTTCATCGACTACGATGGAACGGTATCGCTCGGTCCAGGGCCGCGAGCCATCGCGGTCGGGTTCGCGCATCGAGAGCTGGAGCCCAGTGACATCGCGCCACTGGGCGAGGACCCCTTGGTCGAGAACGCGGGCTTGGACGAGTGCACCATTCACCGTGCCGGCCCCGTCGTCCTTTGTGATGGGCAGGATCGCGAAGATGAGCAAACGCTGGTCGTGGCGGACGAGGCCGCGACGTACATCGCGAGGGTGGTCGTTGGAGACCATGCGCGCCCAGGGACCGAAAAGCGGCTCCCATTCGGCAGCAGCAGCCGGCGAAAGTTGTGCCAGATCAGAATCGTACACACGGCCCAGGCTCAGGCGTCCATCCAGGTGAAAGAGCAGAAACGCATGCAGATGCAGGTTGGTAAACGCCGACGCGCCCATGTTGACGTTGGCGTACTCAAGGGAGGAGCGGGCGACGGCGCTCCAGGTGTCGGTCCACACGGCGTAGTCGCGTGCGCTACGCTCAAGGGAATCGAGCTCCATGACGAGGCAGCGCTCGATGCGACGGGCGGCCTCCTCGGCGCCACGCTGTTCGAGCATGCCATAGCTGCCGCGCAGGACGATGTTGATACCGACAGCGAGAAAGACGGCGAGCAGGAGGAGGGCGCCGGAGGCGAGGTACCAGGCCTTGCGCTTGAGGGAGCATTTCGGGCACAGGTTCCGCTTCAGCCAGCTTTGGGTGGAGGACTCGGTCTGGGGCGGAAGGGTGGACGACATGCGAAACGCGTGGGCGAGGTTGCGGGGCGTGAGGAGATAAGAATCGGGCGAAACGACAGTAGGTTTAGCGCGTTGATATGCAACTCCCGGGGCTGCAGCACGGGAATCCACCCCAGAGAGAACAGGCCCGATCAGGCCGGTCTCCGGCTGCGCTTCGCGCTTGTCGTGCCGGCGCGGGGGCGTTGAGTGCAACGCCTCCGATGCCCGAACTGCTGCACACGCTCAAAACGACCTTCGGCTACGATGCCTTTCGCCCACTCCAACGCGAAATCATCGAGACGTCGCTGGCCGGACGCGATGTGTTTGCACTGCTGCCAACCGGCGGCGGCAAGTCGCTGTGTTTCCAGATTCCGGCGCTGCACCGCACCGGGCTCACGGTGGTGGTGTCGCCGCTGATCGCGTTGATGAAAGATCAGGTAGACCAGCTCCAGGAAGTGGGCATCGCCGCCACCTACCTCAACTCCACGCTCGGCGCCAAGGAGGCTCGCTCGCGGCTCGCCGGCCTGCACCGCGGCGAATGGCGGCTGCTCTACGCCGCGCCCGAGCGTCTCATGCTCGATAACTGGCAGGAAAATCTGAAGGCCTGGAACGTGCAGGCGATCGCCATCGACGAGGCGCACTGCATCTCCGAGTGGGGCCACGATTTCCGCCCGGAGTACCGACAGCTCGCCAAGCTCCGCATCCTGCTGCCCGACATCCCCGTCATGGCGCTCACCGCGACGGCCACCGAACGCGTGCGCAGCGACATCGTGCAACACCTGCGCCTGCGCGACCCGGCGACCTTTGTCGCGAGTTTCAACCGTCCCAACCTCACCTACCGCGTCGCCCCCAAGGACGAACCGCTCAAGCAAATCCTCGAGTTCGTGAAAAAGCGCGAGGACGAGAGCGGCATCGTCTATTGCGCCACGCGCGCCACCGCCGAGCGCGTGGCCGAGGCGCTCGCCGACCGCGGCCTCACCGCCCGGCCCTACCACGCCGGTCTCAGCAACCAGGAACGCGCCGAGAACCAGGAGCTGTTCCTGCGCGACGAGGTGAAGATCGTCTGCGCCACGATCGCCTTCGGCATGGGCATCAACAAGCCCAACGTCCGCTGGGTGATCCACTACGACCTGCCCAAAAACATCGAGGGCTACTACCAGGAGACCGGCCGCGCCGGACGCGACGGCCTGCCCGGCGACTGCCTCCTGTTGTACAGCGGCGGCGACATCGCCAAACAAACGCACTTCATCGACGAGATCACCGACGAGCAGGAGCGCCAGATCGCCCGCGCCCAGCTCCAGCGCATGACGCGCTACGCCGAGAGCGCCGGCTGCCGTCGATCCGAACTGCTCGCCTACTTCGGCGAGACATTCCCACTCGATAACTGCGGCGCGTGCGACAACTGCCTGGAGCCGCGCGAGACCTACGACGGCACCGTCCTCGCCCAGAAATTCCTCTCCTGCGTTTACCGCATCCGCCAGGCCAGCCGCTTCGGCACCGGCATGAACCACATCGTCGAAGTGCTCACCGGCGCCGACACCGACAAGATCCGCCGCTGGGGCCACGACCGCCTCACCACCTACGGAATCGGCGGCGAACTGTCGCGCCCGCAATGGCTGGCCGTCGGCCGCGAGTTGCAACGGCTCGGCTACGTGGGCCAGAGCGAGGGCGAGTTCCCCGTGCTGGAGTTGACCGAGCCCGGCATGGAAGTCCTGCGCACACGCCAGCCCATCACGTTGACGAAGCCGATGGAGCTGCCCAAGGCCCGGCGCGTCGTCAAACGCGTGGGCTCCGTCGAGTGCGACGAGATTCTCTACGCGCGCCTGCGCGATCTGCGGAAGCGCCTGGCCGACGAGCGAAAGGTGCCCGCATACGTCATCTTCGGCGACGCCACGCTGCGCCAGATGGCCCGCGAGTACCCGACCGATCTGGCGGCGATGGCCGGCATCTTCGGCATGGGCGAAAAGAAGCGGGAGGCCTTCGGCGAGCTCTTTGCCGGCACGATCCGCGAGTTTTTGCAGGGCAACTCGCGTCAGCAGTTCCAATAAACGGGCAGACTCCCGCCCGCCAGCCTTGCGCCTGACGCGCAATCGCTCAAGTTGCCTGCCGCCACGCCGATGTAAGCCACCTACCCAGCGAACTTTCGATGTCCCTACCCCAGCCCAACATCTCGGACCTTTGCCCGGAACTTTTCGCCGGGGGCTTGCTCCTCATCGTAGCACTCTTGGCCTGGCAGCTCGTGCGCCAGCGAACCAAACTTCGCAAACTCGAAGCCACACGCCGCCAGCACGAAGGTCTCCTCGCTGCCACACGCCAGCTCGTCTGCCTGCTTGATCTCGATGGACGAGTACTCTCAGCAAGCGCCACGGCCATGCAGCTCGGCAATCCCCTACCCGAGCAGGTCCTGGGAAACTCTTTTTGGGACACCCCGTGGTGGAATGACAACACGGCCGCCCAGACGAATCTGCGTGAGGGCATCGGGCAAGCCCTCACCGGACAAACCGCCCACCTCGAAATGCAGCGTCACGGACCGGACGGCCGCCTCCAGATCATCGACTGCACGATCACCCCGGTGCGCGACCCCGATGGGCAGATCTGCCAGATCCTCTGTGAAGGGACCGACATCACCCGCCGGCGCGAAGCCGAGGCTCATCTGCACGCCGCACTCGACACCGCTCCCGCCGCAGTGGGCATCCTCAACCAGGACGGGGTCTTCACGATGATCACCGGCACCGCTCTCGACGCCCTCGGCCTCCCCCCTGGCCAGATCGTCGGGAAGAGCGCCTTCGATATTTTCAAAACCACGTCGGACTTCGGCGACCGGCTACGCCGCGCCCTCAACGGCGAAAAAAGCCGGAGTATCCTCGCGCTGGGCACCCGCTGGGGGGAGCTCCAGCTCACGCCCCTCCCCACCCCGAGGGGCACGGCAGACGGAGCCATCCTCTTCGTCTCCGACATCACCGAGCTCCAGCATGAGCGCGCACGCCGGCAGGAGCTCGCCGCCGCCATTGAAGAGGCCGACGAAGCCATCGTCGTCACCGATCCCGAGGGACGCATCCGCCACGCCAATCCGGCCTTCGAGCGCAACTCCGGCTACACGCTCGACGAAGTCGCCGGCACGTCCCTCCCATTGCTCCGACACGCCCCGGACACCGCCCCATTGATTCCCGAGCTCTGGCCCTCACTGCAAGGCGGACGCAGCTGGCGCGGACGTTTCCAAAACAAACGCAAGGACGGCACGCCCTTCACCGAGGAAATCTCCGTCATTCCCCTGCTCAACGACCACCACGAAACTCAATGCCTCATCGTGGTCGCCCGCGATGTCACCCGGGCCCTGGCCATGGAGGAGGCGCTCGGCCGCACCCAACGCGTCGAAGTCACGGAGAAACTCGCCACTGGTGTGGCTCACGACTTCAACAATCTCATCCAGATTGTCCTGGCCAACACCTCGTTTGCACGAGACCCGCAGGCCTCGCCCTCGGAGCTCGCCGAATACCTCGACCAGATCGAACAGGCCGCCCAACGGGGCATCCACATCACGCGCCAGCTCTATACCTACTGCCGCAAACAAAGCCTGCATCTCGCCGATCTCGACCTCGCCACAGTGCTCCGGGATGCCCTGCCCAGGCTCGCCGCGCGAGTCGGCCCCACCTGCACCATCGACCTCGCGCCATCCTCCGCCAGCAGGCCCATCCATGCCGACGCCGCAATGATCGAGCAGGTCGCCGGCAACCTCTGCCTCAACGCGCGCAACGCCATGCCGCCGGGCGGCCGCATCACGGTGACCATCGAAGACACCTTCATCGCGCACGAAGAGGCAAACACCCTCCCCTCGCGCCGCGCCGGCCCGTATGTCTGCCTCGCAGTCAGCGACACCGGATCCGGCATCCCCGACGAGATACGCCAAAAGATCTTCGATCCATTCTTCACCACCCGCCCGGCAGGACCCGGGACCGGTCTCGGCCTCGCCGCCGTCCAAGGCATCGTGCAACAACACGGCGGCTTCATCCGCGTCGAGAGCCAGCCGGGACGCGGCAGTACCTTCCGAGTCTTCATTCCGGCTTCCGCCTCTGCAGCCAAGCCCGAGCACGTCCCATTTCAGCCAGGCGTCCCGTCCCCCACCCAGGCTCCGACAACGACACCGCCCCCCCCCGCATCCCCCGCCGAGCTCGTGCTATTGGCCGACGATGATGAAAACGTGCGGCGCATCGCCCAGGTATTTCTCCGGCGGCAGGGCTACCAAGTGCTCCTGGCCGAAAACGGGATCGAGGCCGTCAAACTCGCGGACGAACACGTGCCACAGCTCGCGGTGCTCGACGCGATCATGCCCGAGATGGGCGGGGCTGAAGCCGCCCGGCTTATCAGGCAAAAACACCCTGAGCTGCCCATCATTCTAGCATCGGGCCTGGGAAGTGCCCCCACGCCGGAAGACATTCCAGGCCCGCCACCGGCACTGTTAGGCAAACCCTATTCATCCGACCAGCTCTTGAAACTGGCCCGGCGCCTCCTGCGCCCCCCCCGTCCCTGATGCGATCAGGCATCAGGCCCGCAACACCTGCGTGCGCGGCACACCGACCGAGGCACGCAAAATCAACTCGGTCGGGAACACCACGGGCGTCGCTGCGGCATCCGCCGCGTGTCCGATTCGCTTGAGCAACACCTCGACCGCCCGCTGTCCCATCTCGCGCAAGGGCTGGCGCACCGTCGTCAGCTGCGGCACCGTCGTACGGGCCGCAAGCGTGTCGTCAAACCCCGCAACCGAGACATCCTGCGGCACGCGGACACCGGACTCCGCCAGCACCTCAAGGCAGCCAAAAGCCACACTATCGTTGTAGCACACAATGGCCTCGGGCAACGGCTGCCCGGCATGCGTCGCAAGCCATTGCTTCAGACTCAGGCGGCCGGAATCGACCGACGAGCCCGCAGCGGCCTGCAACTCGGGATCAGGGGCAATGCCCGCATCCGCCAGCGCACGGAGGTAACCTTTCTTGCGGCGCTGCGCACCGAGAAAAGAGAGTTCACCCGAGATAAGCAAAATGCGGCGGTGTCCCAGACCGATCAGGTGGCTGACCAGATTGTAAAAACCCGCCTCCTCATCGCTCTCGATGTTCACCACCGAAGGCAGAGGCGTGTTGGCATGGAGGGCGACAAAAGGCGTATGCAGCGGTAATTGGCGGCCCTGAGCCTCGCTCATCAATGGCGCAAGAAGGATCAGCCCATCGATGCGGCCATCGCAAAAACCTCCGACTCGCGAAGCCTCCTGGTGCCAATCGTGCAGGGTAAAGACAGTGGTGTTCTGATCGTACCGGGCCGCCGCCTCGATCACGCCATTGAGCACCTCCATGAAATAGTGGTTCAGTTCGCCTTGTAAATCGACCACCGCCGCAAGCCCGATCGTATTCATGCGGCGCGCCGCCAGCGCACGCGCGGCGACATTCGGCCGGTAGTTCAGCTTGGCCGCTGCCGCCAGAATCCGAGCCCGCGTATCGGGCGAAATGCGCGAAGAGGTCTTGGCCTGGTTCAAGACCGCCGAAGCCGCCATCGCCGATACGCCCGCCGCCCGGCCGACATCCGCCAACGTGGCGGCGCGAGGATTGATCCGCGCGGCACTCATGGCTTGTCCGAAAGGCCAAGGACCTCGCGAAGCATCGGCTTCATGAAGACAGGGAACATGACCACGTGGGTCAGCACATGCTTCGAGCCATCCTCAAGTTCGATGGTAAACCGATAGATGAACGGCGTCGGGACCTCGTAATAGATCCACTTGATGCGCGGATCGGTGGCCAGCAAGTACGCGTCTTTATGGCCCCAGATGCCCTCTTTCATGTCAGGCGATTTGGCCTCCACCAACAACACCGGCGGCGCCGTTTCGTCGGAATAGTCTTCCACGCGAACGGACTTCACCGGGATGTCCTTCAGCATCTTGAAAATGAAAATGTACTCCAGCCGCTGCTTTTCCTTCGAGGGCTTGAAGTCCGCCATGATGATCTGGATGGCATCGTCCTTCGGCGGCTCGATCCCCTTGGCACTAAGCGGCACCACCAAACGCTCCCCGCCGTACAAAGTATAAACCACGGAGCCGCCCGAGCTGAGGCACCCGGAAAACAACGCGATCAGGCTCAGGACACTGAATGAAACGAGGTAACGCATGGCTCCTTACTGTGTTTGGACAAAACACCGGCAATCAAATTGCGCCTCAACTCCAAAAAGTGCCGGAGCCGCCACTAAAGCTGCCCACCAGCCACAAAAAAGACCCCGCGCGCAAACATAGGCGCAACGGAGCCCGAATGAAAAGGCCATGCCGGGCGCAGTTTCCTGCACCCGGCACGCGGTAAACAATTACAGCGAGGCGATCAACGTCGTGGCCGTCAGGCGCACGATCGCGCCCGTGGCGTCGGCCGTCGCCGTGCCGCCGGTCACACCCGTCAGCGTCTTCACGCCGACGAACTGGATCGCGATGTCCTTGGCCGAGCCCTTCAGCGTGGCCTCGATCTTCGCGCCCTTGCGGGAAACGGTCAGCGTGACGGCGTCCTCGCCCTTCTGGTTCGGCACCGTGCGCGAGATCGTCGCACCGTCGGCCAGCTCGTACACGCGGAAGGCCGTGCCCACGGTGTAGTCGTAGTCCGGGCGCGTGTTGTCCGCGCCGACCGGGAGGATCGTGTTGGGCCGCACGAAGAGCGGCAGGCTGAGGTAGCCGTGCTGCGCCTGGTGCCAGCGGCTGCCTTCCTGCACTTCGCCGGTGAGCAGATGCGTCCAGCGACCTGCGGGCAGATAGTAGCTGACGGAGCCGTCGTCGGTGAAGACCGGCGCGACGAGGAGCGATTCGCCCAGCATGTACTGGCGGTCGAGCGTGTCGCTCGCCGGATCCTCGGGGAACTCCAGCAGCATCGCGCGCATCACCGGCAGACCTTCGCGGTGCGCCAGCGTCGCCTGGCCGTACAGGTACGGCATGAGGCTGCACTTGAGCTTGGTGAAGAAGCGCACGACGTCGCAGGCCTCGTCGTCGTAATTCCACGGCACGCGGTACGTCGAGGAGCCGTGCAGGCGCGAGTGCGAGGAGAGCAGGCCAAACGCCACCCAGCGTTTGTACACCGCCGCCGGGCCCGTGCCCTCGAAACCGCCGATGTCGTGGCTCCAGAAGCCGAAGCCGGAGAGGCACAGCGACAGACCGCCGCGCAGCGACTCCGCCATCGCTTCAAACGTAGACCAGCAGTCGCCGCCCCAGTGCAGCGGGAAACGCTGACCCGACGCGTACGCCGAGCGCGCGAACAGCGTCGCCTCGCCCTTGCCGCGTTTCTTTTCGAGCACCTTGAACACGCACTCGTTGTAGAGCACCGAGTAGAGATTGTGCATGCCGACCGGGTCGGAGCCGTCGTGGTACTTCACGCCCTCGACCGGGATGCGCTCGCCAAAGTCGGTCTTGAAGCAATCGACGCCCATGTCCATGAGCGCTTCGAGCTTGCTCGCGAACCACGCGCTGGCGGCCGGGTTGGTGAAGTCGACGATCGCCATGCCGGGCTGCCAGAGGTCGGTCTGCCAGACGCTGCCATCGGTCTTCTTGATGAAGTAGCCGCCCTTTTTGCCCTCTTCGAAGAGCTTCGAGCGCTGGCCGATGTAGGAGTTGATCCACACGCAGACCTTCAGGCCGCGCTCGTGGAAACGTTTCAACATGCCGACGGGGTCCGGGAACGTGCGCGGATCCCACTCGAAGTTGCACCAGTCGAACTCGCGCATCCAGAAGCAGTCGAAATGGAACACGTGCAGCGGCAGGTCGCGCGACTTCATGCCCTCGACGAAGCTCATGCAGGTCTTCTCGTCGTAGCTCGTGGTGAACGACGTCGTCAGCCACAGGCCGAACGACCACGTGGGCGGCAGCGCCGGACGGCCGGTGAGCTGCGTGAGGTTGCGCAGGATATCCTTGGGCGTCGGGCCAAAGATCAGGAAATACTCGAGGCTCTCGCCGGGCAGCGAGAACTGCACGCGGGCCGTGCGCTCTGAGGCGACTTCGAAGGAGACCGGGCCGGTCTCGTTGACGAGCACGCCGTAGCCGCGGTTGGTCAGATAAAACGGCACGCACTTGTACGCCTGGTCGGAGCCGGTGCCGCCGTCCTTGTTGTCGTTCTGCACGACCTGACCGTTTTTCACGAAGGCCGTGAAACGCTCACCAAGGCCGTACACGTTTTCACCGACACCGAGCTGCAGACGCTCGTGCATGTGCGGCTGGCCGTTGACCTGCGCGTACGCCATGCCGCGCCACGCCGTGCGCGTGAGGTGTTTGCCCGCGCCCTTAAAGGTGACTTCCCAGCCCGGCTTTTTCACGTGCACCGAGAGATCGCCCGTGCGCAGCACCGCTTCGTCGGCACCGTTTTCGATGACGACCTTGTGCGCCGGCTGCGGCTGCACCGGGATCTGCGGATCGTTGTCGATCCCGCCCGCGTAGTGTTCGAGGCGGACTTTGACGACGTTGGGCATCGGCGAGCTGAGCGTGACCGTGATCAACGGACCGCCGAGCGTGTCGCCACGGTGCTTGATATTGCGCGTCGGCGCATCGATCACGAGCTTGCCGTCCAGCTCGGTCACCGTGTGCGCTTCGGCGGGATAAAAGGCGGAGACGCCCGGTTGCATCAGCCACTCACCATCGGAGAACTTCATAGTAGGGAAAGAAAGAGGAGGTTTCGGCTTAATTTATCGTTAAATCATCGGGCTAATGCAAGCTTTTTAGGAAAAGAGTCTAAACACGTTTAAGGTGAAACACATCCAGAAGAATCCCGCACCGCATTTTCACCGATCGGCGACGCCTCGTCGTCGGCATTCAACCATGCCATCGCCTCCTCCAGTGTGGAGAAAACCCGCATATCGAGATTGGGATTCTCGTTAATTGCCATAAACATGCGCGCGACACCTACGGTCAGCGGGCGATCCGCCACGGTGGCGGATTTCACGCGACCCGGCATCGGCAGCTGGCTGCGCCGGTCGGAGTGCGCGTTCGCATTGGCGTACTCGAAGTTCACCGCCGTCACTCCGTCGCAGGTCACGAGGACTCGCGGCGGGCAGCGAAGCGAGCCAGCCGCGCGTTTCATCTCCGCAAACATCTGTGGCAAGTCAGCGGCGACGAGCTCGCCGTACCAGTCGACGTGAATCAATGGTGCGTTAACTTTTATGCGAAAAGGCATTGGGGTAGGTGGCGCACATCACTGTCCTAGGGCGCGCAGCTCGCGGATGCAAGCCCGGCCACCGGTGGGCCAGCCCGTCAACGTCACCCGTAGATGGCGTGCCGGCACAGGCGCAAACGTCACATAGTGGCGCCCATCCGCAAACGCGTTGGTCCGCTGATCGCTGACCAGCGTCCACGCCGCGCCGTCGTTGGAAACCTCCACGGTGTAGCGGTAGCCCGCCTCGTCGCGCTCCCAAAGCACCTGCACGGCATCGAGCTGACGGCGGTCGCCGAGATCGATCGTGAGCGCGGGCGCCTTGTCGTCGTCGGCCGCCACCCACTTCGTGCAAATGTCGCCATCGATCGCGCGCGCCGGCTCCGGCGTCGCGCCCCACGGCGGCTGGAAAAACGACGTCGCCTGCACCGGCTGCTTCTGCGCGAGCGACGGACGCAGGAAACGCGCGCACTCGGCAGGCGTCAGCGCCACCGTCGGCGCAAATTTCGCCGAGCCCGCATAGGCGAGCAGGCTGGCGAGGAGCTGCCGGGCCTCCGGCTTTTCCTGCAACGCGAGCACGTCCACCGCGCACACGAGCAGCGAGCCCGCGCCGACCTTCGCCTCGAACACGAGCCCGAGCCGGTCGTTGCGCTCGTAGTTGTCGATCGTCTGCACGATCGGCCGCAGCGCGCGCGGGGCATCCGTCAAAATCACCGGAGTCGAAGCGTGTGCGAGCGCCGACCACTGGCGCTCGCTGTGAAACGCCGTCGGGAAACCCGCCAGTGCCGGGTGTTCCGGCTGGCAAAGCAACCCCATCGTGCCGGGCGTGCCGTTAAACATCGGCCAGTTCCAGAAATCCGTGGCATACGCACCGCCGGCGCTATCCGCCCAGTTCTTAGAATCGGGCACGAGCAACACGCGTTTTCCCTCGGCAAGCAACGCCGCTGTCGCCGCATCGTAGCGACGCACCAGCGTCACGCCGGCGGGCACGGTGGTGTCGACCTTCGCCGGATAAACCCAGAGTGGATAATGATTGGTAAACGCCTCCGCGCCGCTGCGCACCGAAATGGCGAGCGTGTAGCGCGCGGGCGCCGGCAACTTTGCCAGCGGCACGGCGATGCGCCCGACCGTGCGCAGGCCGCCCTGCGCGAGATCCTGTGCGGGCAGCGTGCCACGGGCGCGGATGGCACCGGCGGCATCCGCCAGCGTCCACTCGGCGGTGGCCGCCTTCAGATCGTGTTCGCCATAGTGAGCCAGCTCCAAGTCGGCGACGTAGGTCTCGTCAACGGTCCACGTGTAGCGGTCGAAACGCGCGAGCGGCACGACCGGGCTGCACGATTCGCGCCACTGGGCGGGCGTGATGTGGCCCTTGGAGTCCATGAAGGCATCGAGCACGCCGACGAGCGCCGAGCCCTGGCCGGGATAATCCTGAAGATCGAGAATCTGGAAACCGCCCATGCGCGGCGTGCGCAGGAAAAGTTCATTTTCCTCGCGATAGAGGGCCGCCGCCAGTGCGCCCGAGGCGCGGGCAAAATCGCGGTTCTGCTCCAGCACGCCCTTGCGGGCGGCGATGTCGCGGAAGCGCTCCAGATTGCGGGCGCGCGTCACGCCGGTGTACTTGGCGATCTCCGAAAAATCCGGATACGAGGTCCACTGCGCCGTCTCGTGGCCCATGACGGGAACCGGCACGCCGGTCGTCGCGGCAGAGAGATCGTTGCGGGTGGTGGCCGGGCCCCACTGCGTCGGGCCTTCGTCGCCATCGAACACGCAGTACGAGCCGCGCGCCACGACGGCCTTGTCGCTGCCGGGCGGGATGATCTTGGCCGAGACCCAGAAATCGTTGGTCGGTTGCAGGCGCGGTTCCCAGAGGACGTTGTTGCAACCGTCGGCGTAGAGCCGTCGTCCGTCGAGCGAGCGCAGGTCGCTCACCATGGCGTTCATCGCAGTGCGGTCGCCGCCGGCCTCGTTGGCGAGGGTGAGCATGACAAACGACGGGTGATTGCCGTACTCGCGCAGCATCGCCTCGGCTTCGGGCCAGAGCGCCGTGCGTACCTCCGGGGAAAACGTGCCCCAGAAGGGAAGCTCGGGTTGCAGGTAGATGCCGAGCCGGTCCGCCGCCTCGAAGGCCGCGCGCGGCGGAATCCAGGTGTGGCAGCGGATGTGGTTGATGCCGTACTCCTGGCAGATGCGGAAATAGGCCAGCCAGCCCTCGACGTCCATCGGCGGGAAACCCGTCAGCGGAAACGCGCCGGCCTCGTGTTTGCCGCGCAGGAAGGTCGTGCGGCCGTTGATGGTGAAGTGGCCGTCGCGCGTCTTGAACTCGCGCAAGCCAGCCGTCACTTCGCGCCGGTCCTGACCGGCGTCGCCAAAGATTGATACGGTGACCTGGTACAGGGCGGGGTTAAACTCGTCCCACGTGCGCGCGCCGTCGCCGAGCGGCAGCTCCAGCTCGACGGTCTGCTCCGTGCCGGTCGCCACAAAGGGGCGCTCGACCACCGGAGGCTGGTGCGGCTGGCCGGGATGGTTCCAGCTTTGCGCCGACACGCGCAGCGCGCCGCCAGCCGCCTGGCCGGTCGCGTTGCCCACGGTGGCCACGACGCGGAAGACGCGGCGGGCCAGATCGGGGTGCACCTGCACGTTGTCCAGCCAGACGCGGTCGGTTGCCACGAGCGTGAGCTTGCCGAGCAGGCCGTTCCAATTCGTGTGCGTGTCGTCGCTGTACTGGTGGGCGTGCGGGTTGGGCGTGGGCACGCGCTCGGTGCGGTTGTCCACGAGCACGGTCAACTGGTGCCGGCCCGGCGTCGCGACGCCGGTGAGATCGTAGGTTTGCGACGAGCCGTAGAGCGCCCGCTCGCCGCAGGGTTTCCCGTCGAGCCAGACCTGCGTGAAGCGCGTGCGCTCCAGCGAGAGCACCACGCGTTTGCCGGCAAACGCGGCCGGGATTTCGACGTCGCGCTGGAACCACGCCGCGCCCTCGAACTTGCGCACGCGCGTCAGCCCCCCGGCCTCCGCGGCCTCGTTGATCGGGCCCTTGCCGCGCAGCTCAAGCGTACCGGGCAGCGCCAGCGCGTCGTCAAACGCGAGCTCCGGCAGCGCCCCTTGCGGCTGCACCAGCTGCGGCCCGCTCAGTGTCACCCGCCACTCACCGGCGAGGTCGAGCCGCCCCGCCCCACCTTCGGCGGTTGCGCCACGCAACATTGCGCACATCATGCAAATACTTGTAATCAGGCTATAAACGAAGCGTTTCATGGAGTTGTACGAAAGCGTCATAAGTCGGGAAGGGGCCAAGTTTCATGAAAATGTACCAGCTTTTAGGCTTTCATGGGAAGTCGGATTTAACCTTAAATCGCACACTCGAACCCTAAATAGCACATTTCGATTTTCCTCCCCATGAGACTGCCCGCCTGCGTTGTCCTTTGTGTTGCCCTGTTCACTGGCAACGCGTGCGCCCACGCGGCGGATACATACACCGTGACCGCGCAGGACGAACACCGCTTCGAGCAACTGGGCATCGCCGACCTCCGCCGCGCCACGATCGCCGACGCCCCGGCGGCGCGCTGGGAAACGGGTTTTCTCTCCGGCAACGGCCAGACCGGCGCCATCGTCATGGGCCGCCCGCAGGCCGAGACCATCATCCTCAACCGCGCCGGACTCTTCCTCCCCTACACGCCCGAGCGCCCCGCCCCCAATCAGGGTGCGCACCTCGCCGAAATCCGCCAGATGATGGCCGAAGGCCAGTATCAGAAAGCCGCCGACTTCATCTACGAGCTCTCCCAGAAGGAAGGCTACAACGGCACGCACTGGATTGAGCCGTTCGTCCCCGCCTGCTCCCTGCAAATCCGCACGCCCGACCGTGGCGAAGCCCGCGACTACCTCCGCGGCACCGACTACCCGACCGGCGTCGTCGGCTCCCGCTGGACCGATGCCCGCGGCACGCTCGTGCAACGCGTCTTCGTCTCACGCGCCAACGATGTCGTCGTCGTCTCCCTGCGTCCGGCCGATGGCGCCGCCGTGATCGACGCCGACCTCGCGTTCGTCCACCACGACCCGAGCGTCTCCGAAAACCGCGAGACGGTACCCGCTGCGGCGTTTCGCCAGGTCGAGACGCTCGCCACCGCCGACGCCGGCCTGAGCTTCCACGCGAGTTTCGCCAACGTCTGGCCCGGCAGCACGCAGGGCTGCGAAGCCGCCGCCCGCATCGTCGCCACCGGCGGCACCACCACCGCCCACGGCTCGACCGTCGCCGTGCGCGGCGCCAAAGAGATTCTGGTGCTCGTGCGCGTCGCCGTAATCTACGACGAAGCCCGGCGCGACGCCACCGCGCTCACCCGCAGCCTCGCCGCGCTGCCCTCCGACTACGACGCCCTGCTCGCGCGCCATGCGCCGCTGCACGGCGCGATGTTTAACCGCACCCGCCTCTCGCTCGACGGCGACGCCGCCGACCACCGCCTGCCGGCGCAGGCACTCTTTGCCAAATCCACGCTCGACCAGCCGCTGCCCGCGCTCCTCGAAAAACAATTCGACGCCTGCCGCTATCTGATCCTTTCGAGCAGCGGCCCGGAGTTTCCGCCCACGTTGCAAGGCATCTGGGGCGGCACCTTCAGCCCGGCGTGGTCGAGTGGCTACACCAGCGACGGCAATCTGCCCGTCGCCGTCGTCGGCAGTCTGCCGGCCAACCTACCCGAGACGTTGCAGGGCTTCTTCGCACTCCACCGCCGGCACCTCGCCGCTTACCGCGAAAACGCCCGCCGCCTCTTCGCCGCGCGCGGCATCGTCGTCCCGCCGCATCAGAGCAGCCACGGCTCGGCCAACCACTTCGGCCCGAAATGGTGCCTCACGTTCTGGTCGGCCGGCGCCGGCTGGGCCGCGCACACCTTCTACGACTACTACCTCTACACCGGCGACCGCACCTTCCTGCGCGAACAGGCCATCCCGTTCATGAAGGAGACCGCCCTCTTCTACGAAGACCTCCTCGCCGGCTCGGAAGACGCCCACGGTCTCGTCCACTTCAGCCCCTCCTACTCGCCGGAAAACGAGCCCGCCAACACCGGCTCGCAAGCCTGCGTCGATGCCACTATGGACATCGCCGTCTGCCGCGAGACGCTGCGTAACCTCATCGCCGCCTGCCGCCTCGAAGGCATTGAGCCCGAGGGCATCGCCCGCTGGACCGCGTTGCTCGGCAAACTCCCGCCCTACCGCATCAATGCCGACGGCGCACTCGCCGAGTGGACCACGCCCGCGCTCGCCGACAACTACGCGCACCGCCACGTCTCCCACCTCTACGAACTCTACGACGGCCTGCCCGACTCCATCGGCAACGATCCCCGCCTGATGGAGGCCTTCCGCGTCGCCCTGCAAAAACGCACCGACTGGCGCCGCGCCACCGGCGGCGGCGAGATGGCGTTCGGGCAGGTGCAGATGGGCGCCGTCGCCGCCAACCTCCGCAATCCCGCGCTCGCCTACGAAAACCTCGGCATGCTCTCGAACTGGTACTGGTTCACCGAGTCGATGATGACCGCGCACAACCCGCACACGATTTTCAACACCGACATCGCCGGCGGCATCCCGCAACTCGTCATCCAGATGCTCGTCGGCTCGCAGCCCGGCTGGATCGAGCTCCTCCCCGCGCTCCCAACCCAGTGGCCCAGCGGCTCGATCGAGGGCGTGCTCTGCCGCGGCCAGGTCGAGATCCGCCGCCTCGTCTGGGAACCTGGCAAGGTCACCGTCACCCTACGCTCTCAGATCGACCAGACTGTCGACCTGCGCACCCACGGCGGCACTACCCATCACGAAGTCCGCCTGCCCGCCGGCCAGGACATCACCCGAACCATTCCCCTCTAACCTAAGAGTAACCCCCGCGTTGCCGCCGGCCCCCCGGCCCGCTGACTTCGCCCACAGTCCCCACGCCCATGTTTTTCGCCACGCTCCTTCTCTCTCCGTTGTTCACCGACCACTTGGTGCTGCAGCGCGATCAGACCAACCCGGTCTGGGGTAAGGACGACCCGCAGCAGATCGTCACCCTCACCGTCGAAGGCACGCCGGCCGCACCAGCGCCCGTGCAAGTCGTCACCTCCGCCGATGGCACTTGGAAACTCGCCTGCCCTGAGCTGCCCGCCGGCGGCCCGTACCGACTCCGCGTGAAAGGCAGCACCGAACAGGTCATCGACGACGTCCTCGTCGGCGAGGTCTGGCTCGCCTCCGGCCAGTCCAACATGGAGTGGAAACTGCCCAACACCGATCACGGGGCCGAAGATGTCGCCTCGGCCAACGACCCGGAGCTGCGCATGTTCAACGTCGACCAGACTGCGCTGCCCGCCCCGCGCGACACCGTCTCCGGGCAGTGGGCACGCGCCACGCCGCAGTCCGCCGCCGAGTTCTCCGCCATCGGCTACCTTTTCGCCAAAGAGCTCCGCCGGAAACTCCGCGTGCCCGTCGGCATCATCAACACTTCCTGGGGCGGCACCCGCGTCGAAGCCTGGGCCAGCCGCGAGGCCCTGCGCGCCGTCATGCCCGTCGAGCAGGAGCTCGCCGCGCTTGCCGAAGCCGAGAAAGACCTGCCGCGCATCCGCGCCGAACACCAGGCCCGCGTCGACGCCTGGGAACGCTCCGTCTTCCCGATCGACACCGCCAACACCGGCCGCCCGCAGGGCTGGGCCACCGCCGAATTCGACGACTCCGCGTGGCCTGTGATGGCGTTGCCCGTCTTCTGGCAAAACGCCGGCCTCAAGTTCAACGGCTGCGTCTGGTTCCGCCACACGCTCGATGTCCCCGCCGAATGGGCAGGCCACGACCTCACGCTCAATCTCGGCGTGGTGGACGATTTCGACACCACCTATTTCAACGGCCAGGTCGTCGGCGTCACCCCGCGCGGCACCCCCGAAGCCTACAAGCTGCTCCGACGCTACGTCGTCCCCGGTTCGCAGGTGAAGGCCGGCAAAAACGTGATCGCCGTGCGCGTGTTCGACCAGTTCGGCGAAGGCGGTTTCTCCGGCCCGCGCACCTCCATGTTCGCCGAATCCGCCGCCTCGCCGGAGCGCCTCCCGCTCGCCGGCGAGTGGCGCTATCAGAGCGAGCGCGAGGTCCCGCTGGTGCCCGGCAGCGTCTACGCCACCTCGCCGTCAGTACCCGCGATTCTCCAGCCGCAGAACAACCCAGCCTACCTTTTCAACGGCATGATCGCCCCGCTCGCCGGCTACGGCATCCGCGGCGCCATCTGGTACCAGGGCGAAGCCAACGTCGATGTGGCCAACACCTATCGCGACCGGTTCACCGCGATGATTCGCGACTGGCGCGCACGCTGGGGCCAGGGCGATTTCCCCTTCTACTTCGTCCAGCTCGCCAACTTCACCGCCTCGCCAGGCTGGCCGTACCTGCGCGAGGCGCAGACGCAGACCCTCGCCGAGCCGCAAACCGGCATGGTCGTCACCCTCGACATCGGCAACCCGGCCGACATCCACCCGCGCAACAAGCGCGAGGTCGCCCGCCGCCTCGCCCTGCTCGCCCGCGACCGCGTGTACGGCGAAGCCGGCATTTCCGACTCCGGCCCCACCATCAAACGCGTCGCGATCTCCGGCGGCACCGTGCGCCTGCACTGGCGCCACGCCAAGGGCCTGAGCATCTCCGGCGGCGCCGATAAACTCCATGGTTTCGAACTCGCCGGCGCCGACGGCGTGTACCACCCAGCCGAGGCGCACATCGACGGCGAGACCGTCGTCGTCACCTCCGCTGCCGTGCCGGCGCCCCGCACTGTGCGCTACGCCTGGGCCGACAACCCGCAGGCCAATCTCGAAAACGCCGCCGGACTGCCCGCCGCCCCCTTCCGCACGGACACCTTTCCAGTCTCGATGAACACCTCCCCCTCCGTCACCGCGCCCGCTTGGGAAAAATCCACCTGGCAGGGCGAGCCCGCCTGGGCGTCCATCCACGGTCCCGTCCGCGCCATCGTCTCCGAGGCGCGTGCGCGCCTGATCTACCTCGGCGCGCCCGACGGATCGTACAATCTGCTCAACGCGCCCGCACCGCGCCCGGCCGAGGGCCAAAATCAGGGTGGTCACCGCTTCTGGCTCGGGCCCCAGCATCGCTGGGTCTGGCCGCCGCTCAAAGAGTGGGAGTTTTCCGCCGCCGCCCAGGTCTCCACGCGCGCCGACGGCACCCTCGTCGTCTCCCAGCCGCAGCTCGACAAGAACTACCCCGCCCTCACCCGCGAATACGCCTGGGAGGGCGACCGCCTCCGCTGCACCGTGCGCTGGCAATCCGACGGCCGCCCGTACTTCGGCCTCCATGTCATCCCCGTCGATGCGCCGATGGAGATTCAAACGAAGCTCGTGAAGTGGGACGAGACCCCTCACGGCATCGTCAATGCCCGCATGGTCGAGCCCGTGCCGGCCTTCGCGCTCCCACATCCCGCCATCGCAGTCGACGGCGACACCGCCACCCTTCGCTCCGGCATTCAAAATGCCAAACTCGGTTTCGCGCCCCAATCGCTGACCATCGCCCGGCCCCACGGCTGGACGCTCTCCGTCGCCCCCGGCCCCTACGAAGGCGTGCCGCTCGGCTCCGCCGATCAGGGCTACCTCAGCCAGGTGTGGGTCGGCGACTCCACGCAGAATCTCGCCGAGCTGGAGCAGCTCACGCCCTACCTCGTCGGCGATGCCGACGGCCACTGCGCGAGTTCCCTGTATCTCCGAGCCACTGCCCCGGCGCGTTAAAGCCGCACCCGTTTTTCATTTTCCTTCCAACCATCAACCCTCTACCAAACTCGATTCCCACTACTATGGCTACCTACGGCTACTTCGACGATAAGAACCGCGAATACGTGATCACGCGCCCGGACACTCCGTTGCCCTGGCTTAACTACCTCGGCCAGGACGAGTACTTCGGCATGGTCACCCAGACCTCCGGCGGCTACTCCTTCTGGAAGGACGCCAAGCTGCGCCGCCTCACGCGCTATCGGTACAACAACAACCCGATGGATAACGACGGCCGCTTCCTCTACGTGAAGCAGGGCAAGTCCATCTGGAACCCCGGCTGGAAACCCACCCGCACCAAGCTCGACAAGTTCGAGTGCCGCCACGGCCTCGGCTACTCCCGCATCACCGGCCAGAAGGACGGCATCGAGGTCGAGCAGCTCATGTTCGTCCCTCCGCAGGAAAATCTCGAAATCTGGAAGGTCTCCGTCCGCAACAAGACCAAGAAAGCCCAGAAGCTCTCCCTGTTCTCGTTCGTCGAGTTCTGCTCCTTCGAAGCGCTCAACGACATGACGAACTACCAGCGCACCTACTCGATCGGCGAAGTCGAGATCGAGGACGGCGCCATCTACCACAAGACCGAGTACCGCGAGCGCCGTAACCACTACGCCCTCTTCGGCTGCACCCGCAAGGTCAACGGCTACGACACCTCCCGCGACGCTTTCGTCGGCGTGCACAACAGCCTCGGCGACCCGAAGGCCGTCCTCGCCGGCAAGTGCACCAACTCCCACGCCTACGGCTGGAATCCCATCGGCGCCCACCAGATCAACCTCTCCCTCAAGCCCGGCCAGGAAGAGACCTTCGCGTTCGTCCTCGCCTACGTCGATCAGGGCGACCTCAAGAAGTTCGACGCCCCGATGGTCATGAACAAGACCAAGGGCCGCGCCATCCTCAAGAAGTTCTCCGACATGAAGGCCGTCGACGCCGCCTTCGCGTCCGTCCAGCAGCGCTGGGAAGATCTCCTCTCCGTTTACCAGGCCCCGAGCGTGCCCAACGAGCACCTACGCCGCATGGTCAACACCTGGAACCAGGCCCAGTGCATGGCCACGTTCAACCTCTCCCGCTCCGCCTCCGGTTACGAGACCGGCATCGGCCGCGGCATGGGTTACCGCGATTCCAACCAAGACATCCTCGGCTTCGTCCACCTCCTCCCGGAGCGTGCCCGCCAGCGCATCCTCGACATCGCGTCGACGCAGCTCTCCGACGGCACCTGCTTCCACCAGTACCAGCCCCTCACCAAGAAGGGCAACGCCGACATCGGCGGCGGCTTCAACGACGATCCGCTCTGGCTCATCCTCTCCACCTGCGCCTACATCCGCGAGACCGGCGACACCTCGATCCTCCAGGAACCCTGCGGCTACGCCGACAAGAAGGGCTCGACCGACAACCTCCTGCACCACATCGAGACCTCCATCCAGTACACGCTCAACAACCGCGGACCGCACGGCCTCCCGCTCATCGGCCACGCCGACTGGAACGACTGCCTCAACCTCAACTGCTTCTCCAAGGAGCCCAACGAGTCCTTCCAGTGCGTCGGCGACATCAACGGCTCGCAGGCCGAGTCCGTCATGATCGCCGGCCTCTTCCTCTACGCCGCCCGCGACCTCGTCGGCCTCTATAACTTCATGGGCCAGTCCGCCGACGCCGCCCGTATCCAGGCCGCCTACGACGACATGCTCAAAACCGTCGAAGAGCAGGCATGGGACGGCGCGTGGTACACCCGCGCGTTCGACGCCGCCGGCAACCCCGTCGGCTCCAAGAAGTGCAAGGAAGGCAAGATCTACATCGAGAGCCAGGCGTGGTGCGTGCTCGGCGGTGCCGGCCAGAACAACGGCCGCGCCAAGAAGGCCCTCCAGGCCGTCGACAAGTACCTCTACACCTCCGACAAGGGCTGCGCCCTCCAGTACCCCCCGTACTCGGAGTACCACCTCGAGCTCGGCGAAGTCTCCTCCTATCCTCCGGGCTACAAGGAAAACGCCGGCGTCTTCTCGCACAACAACACCTGGATTCACATCGGCTGGACCATGTTTGGCGAAGGCGAAAAGGCCCTCGAGTACTACCTCTCGATCTGCCCGTCCGCCAAGAAGGACCACGACGTTTACCGCTCCGAGCCGTACGTCTACGCCCAGATGACGTCCTCGCAGTTCGCCCCCGTCCCCGGCGAGGGTAAGAACTCCTGGCTCACCGGCACCGGCGCCTGGTCGTTCGTCGTCGCCTCGCAGTCGATCCTCGGCGTGAAGCCCGACTTCAACGGCCTGCGCATCGACCCCTGCATCCCGAAAAAGTGGAAGGGCTTCTCCGTCCACCGTAAGTTCCGCGGCGTCGAGTACTCGATCGTCGTCTCGAACCCGAAGTCGAAGTGCAAGGGCGTGAAGTCGCTCGTCGTCGACGGCAAGAAGATCGAGGGCAACCTCATCCCGTTGCCCGCCGCCGGCACCAAGTTCGTCACCGTCGAAGTCACCCTCGGCTAAGACGTTTCCTCTCTGCCGTAGGTGCGCCCCCGCGCGTGCCTACGGCTTCTTTTTTCCCTCCTGATTTAACCTGAAATCGCCATGCAATTCGGTCATTTCGACGACAAAGCCAAAGAGTACGTCATCACGCGTCCCGACACGCCCCGCCCGTGGGCCAACTACCTCGGCTCGCTCGACTACGGCGCCCTCATCACCAACAACGCCGGCGGCTACTCCTTCTACAAGAGCGCGCTCGGCTCGCGCTTCCTGCGCCTGCGCTCCAACTCCGTGCCGCTCGACCAGCCCGGCCGCTACTTCTACCTGCGCGATCAGCAGAGCGGCGATTTCTGGTCCTCCTCCTGGCAGCCCGTCGGCAAGCCGCTCTCCAAGTACAAGAGCACCTGCCGCCACGGCACCGCCTACACCACCATCATCTCGCGCTACTCCTCGATCGAGACCGAGAGCACCTACTTCGTGCCGCTCGGCCAGGCCTTCGAATATTGGCGCCTCAAGGTCACCAACAAGGGCAAGCAGCCCCGCAAGCTCGCCGTCTTCACCTATTGCGAGATGGCCAGCCCGTGGCACATGCCCAACGACCTGACCAACCTCCAGTACTCGCAGTTCATCACCAAGGCCACCGTCGAGCAGGACATGCTCGGCATGGCCGTGCACCCGTACACCAAGTTCGACCCGAAGGACCTCATGGGCTGCCACCGCCTCTGGATGGCCTTCACCGGCGCCCCGCTCGCCGGCTACGAGACCGTCCGTGAGCGTTTCCTCGGCTCGGTCTACAACACCTACGCCAACCCGCAGGCCGTCATCGACGGCACCTGCTCCAACTTCCTCGCCGAAGGTGAAAACGCCTGCGGCACCCTCCAGGTCGAGATCGAGCTCCAGCCCGGCGAATCGCGCGAGCTCATCGTCATGCTCGGACTCGGCACGCCCGAGTCGCACGGCTACGCCGCCCGCGCCGAGTTTGGCACCAGCGAGCGCTGCGAAGCCGAGCTCCAGAAACTCAAGGCACACTGGCACGGCCTCCTCGGCTCCGCCGTCGTCAAGACGCCCGACGCCGAGTTCGACTCCATGGCCAACGTCTGGGGCGCCTACAACGCCCTCATCACCTACACCTGGTCCCGCCACGCCTCCCTCGTTTACAACGGCGAGCGCGACGGTCTCGGCTTCCGTGATACCGTGCAGGACTTCCTCGGCGCCATGCCGATGTTGAAAGACCAGATCCGCGAGCGCCTCGAGCTCATGCTCACCGGCCAGGTCTCCAACGGCGGCGCCATGCCCGTCGTCCAGCCCTTCAGCCACAAGCCCGGCGCCATGCCCGCGCCGAAGCGCGAAGAGTACCGCTCCGACGACTGCCAGTGGTTCTTCAACGCCATCCCCGACTACGTCGCGGAGACCGGCGACCTCGACTTCTACAACAAAGTCCTCCCGTACTCCGACCAGGGCGAAGCCACCGTGCTCGGCCACCTGCGCCGCGCCATCGAGTTCAACCTCGAACGCTCCGGCAAAAACGGCCTGCCCTGCGGCCTCCACGCCGATTGGAACGACTGCGTGAAGATGGGCTACAACGGCGAGTCCGTCATGGTCGCCTTCCAGCTCCGCTACGGCCTCGTCACCTACGCCCAGATCGCCGACAAACTCGGCAAACCCGAGGAAGCCGCCTGGGCCCGCGCCGAGCAGACCAAGCTCGAAGCCGCCATCCAGAAAGCCGCCTGGGACGGCGACTGGTACCTCTGGGCCATCGGCGAAGATGGCCACCGTTACGGTGCCAAGACCGAGGAGGAAGGCCGCGTTTACATCAACACGCAGGTCTGGGCCGTCATGTCCGGCGCCGCCTCCGCCGAGCAGGGCCGCAGCGCGATGGACGCCCTCAAGCGCGAGCTCGCCACCCCCTACGGCATCATGCTCAGCGCCCCGCCGTTCACCAAGACGCCCCCGACCGTCATGGGCGGCGTGATCTACAACCACGGCATCAAGGAAAACGCCGGCATCTTCTGCCACACGCAGAGCTGGGCCGTCATCGCCGAAGCCCTCCTGGGCAACGGTGACCAGGCCTACGAGTACTACCGCTCCTTCATGCCCTCGGCCTACAACACCCGCGCCGAGGTCCGCGAGATCGAGCCGTACGTGCATTGCCAGACCACCTACGCCACCTGCAACCGCAACGCCGGCAAGTCCCGCGTCGCCTGGCTCTCCGGCACCGCCTCGTGGTCGCACCACACCGCGTTGCAATGGATCCTCGGCGTGCGCCCGGAAATCGACGGTCTGCGCCTCGATCCCTGCATCCCGAAGGCCTGGCCCGGCTTCAAGGTCGAGCGCGTCTTCCGCGGCAAGAAGGTCAAGATCGAGGTCAAGAACCCGAACGGCGTCAGCAAGGGCGTCGCCTCGCTCGTGATCGACGGCAAGAAAGTTGAAGGCAACTTGATCCCCCTCGACCGCATCAAGGACGGCACGAAGGTCGTCGCCACCCTCGGCTAAATCCTCCCGTGCACGGGCGCCGTCCGCGACGCCCGCTCCACGACAAAGGCCGCCTCATCCCGAGGTGGCCTTTTTTGCGCCTCCGCGCTCGTGAAATCAGCGCCGCCAAAGGCGGCCAAGCTCCCGGCAGGCAGTTCTGGGGCTGCACCCGCTACCGCGGCTGCACAGGCACCATGCCAACCCACGCCTTGGAAGTTTTCGGATCCGTAGCCACGGCACTTGAGAAACCTGCCGAGGAATGACTCCTCGCACGTTGCCTGCCGGTCTGGACGCGCCACACTCCGCACTATGCCTAACATCCAAGTCGGTGTGGTTCTCGCCGGGTGCGGTGTCTTCGATGGCTCGGAAATCCGGGAGGCGGTGCTCACGCTCCTCGCCCTCGATCAGGCCGGTGCCCAACCACGCTGCTTCGCGCCCGACATGCCCCAGGCCCATGTCGTCAACCACCTCGCCGGGGCGCCCGCAGCCGGTGAATCGCGCAACGTCCTTGTCGAGTCCGCCCGCATCGCTCGCGGCGACATCCAGCCGCTCTCAAAAGCCCGCGGCGCCGACCTCGACGCCATCATCCTGCCCGGCGGCTTCGGCGCCGCAAAAAACCTCTGCAATTTCGCATTCAAAGGACCCGACTGCACCGTGCAGCCCGATCTCGCGCGGCTTCTCACCGAGATGCACGACGCCCAAAAACCAATCGGGCTCATGTGCATCGCCCCCGTCATCGGCGCCAAACTGTTCAAAGCCGCCGTCACCATTGGCAACGATCCCGCCACAGCTTCGGCCATCCGCGCAATGGGCGCGACGCACGTCGAAAAAACCGTGACCGAAATCCAGATCGATGCCACGCACCGCCTCGTGACCACGCCCGCCTACATGTACAACGCACGCCTCGGCGACATCGCCACGGGCATCGCCGCACTCGTCCAGGCCGTGCTCCAGCTCGCCCGCCACTGAAGCCTCCGACACGGCACTGCTCTCACGTTCTCCCGCACACAAGACGCCCCTCGGGCGTCCGCGCCGCACCGCGACTCACCGGATCACAGCCAGCGCCGGACCTTCTCGCAGTAGTCGGCGTACTCGAGCCCAAAACGCCGCTTGAGGTACGCTTCTTCGCGCGGGATCACATAGATGCTGAAGTAGAACACCAGCGGCAGCACCATCGCGCACAGCCACACGCTCGCCAGCGCGAGCCCCACGCCCAGCAGCATCGCCACAAGCCCGACGTACATCGGGTTGCGGCTGAAACGATGAGCCCCGTCGGTCACCAGGCGCGAGGCCGGCAGCACCGTGACCACATTTACGCCCAGCGATTTGAACCGCCCGTGTGCCCACATCATGAATGCGAAACCGAGCGCCGCCAGCAAGATGCCGCCCCAGAGCAACGCAGGCATGTCGCGCCCCCGGTCGGGCGGCAGCGTCGTTTCGAGCGCGATTCCCGTGAGCGTCAGCGCCAGCAGGATGGCCGGCGGCATGATGACAACACCGGGTGAATCCTCGCGAGGGCGGGCGCTGGGTCTCTTCGTTTTCATGCGGGCAATCAACCGATTGCCCCCCGCGCTGTCCACCCCATCATGCCCGGGCACGCCTGCGGCGCCCGGGAAAAAAGGGGCTCAAGCCGAGACGGGCGTCGCGCGCCCGGCCGACGCGATCAAGAAGTCGGCAATGGCCGCCTCGTCGGAATGGGCCGCACGAAACGCCGCCACACGCTCGCCGAGCGCCACGGTACCCGCGGCATCGGCACCGCGCGGACGCGCCAGCTCGGCGCGAATCGCCGCAGGCAGCTCCGCAATGTGCGCACACACCGAAAAGCGCCCCAGCCCTGTGACCATCGGGTTGTCCTCGCCGGAGAGTTTGCTGCGGGCATCGTGCTTGTAGAGCACGAGCGCCTTGCCCGAGTGCCACGCGAGAGCGGCCTCGACCACGGCTCCCTCGTCGGGCACGCGCCCGTTGAGGTTGACCACCACGGCGTCGGCTTTCCGGAGCAGTTCGAAGGTATCCAGGGAAAACACCGCCCGGGCCAGCACGAGCGATGCCTCGCGTTCGCCGAGGCCGCGCGCGTGCAGCGCCGGCTTCAGCTTGGCAAACTCGAGCCCGTCGCGGTGCGGTAGAAAGGTCGAAAAACCGTCGCGCTCCAGATGGGCGGCGATCTCCGCCATCTCGGCGCGTTCACTCGCATTAAAAAGGGGGCCGGCACAATAAACCCGGGGGGATGCATTCATGCCCCGGCAGGAGAACGACACGGCTCACGCCCGGCGAGGTCTTTTCGTCCAACCGAGCAGAGTTGCCAACTCATGCGGCGCCGCATGGGGTGATCGGCGATGCGCACCCAGTTTCCCTCTCGAGTCGATGCCTGGCTGGTCGCCCTGCTGGCAGGCGTGCCGCTGTTTCTGATCGGGCTCGGCGTGCTCGCGCTCTCGAAGTCCACCAGCGCCGGACTGGTGCAAGTGGGCGTGGGGCTCGCCGTCGGCGTGGCCATCGCCGCATGCAGCATCCCCTGCCGCTACACGCTCGGGGCCACACATCTTCAAATCCAGTCCGGCGTGCTCAGTGAGGAGATCGACCTCGCGAAGATCCGCGACGTCGAACTGGTGCGCAGTTTTGAAAGCGCCCCCGCCTGGTCCACCTGGCGCGTGAAGCTCATCCTCGACGATGGGTATCGACTGATCTCTCCGCGAGACCGCGACGCGTTTGTGCAGACGCTCCAGGCGCAACTCGGACGCGAGTTGCCACGCACCGCTCAGGGAGCCGCGGGCGGCGATTGCAGATCCTGAATCAACTGGAGAAAATCCGGCGAACGGCGCAGGAGCTCGCCGGCCTTGGCCACCACGAAGTCGGCCTGCTCCCTGCCAAGATTGAAGCGTGTGGGCACCCGGTGGAAACGCTCGCGCTCCGCCGCATCGGCGATGCCGTTGAAGCTTACGTTGACGAAGTACACCTTAGGATCCTCGGGATCACCGGGCTGGCGCAGTGCTTTGCGCTGCTGCTCCCACACGCGCAAACTGGTGCGCACCGAATTGAGCATGCCGCGGTTGCTCTGGTTGATGAGCGCGTTGCTCATCGCGCGGATGACCGTCCGGCCGGTCGGCGTGTCGGGCACGCAGTCCCACTCCTGGCCGGTCACGATGGCGGCGTTGACCACGATCAGGACGAGCTTGTCCACACCGGCGCGGCGCAGCTCGTCCATCACGTTGCCCCAGCCGCCCTGCTGCGCGACGAAGTTATACATGCCGCGCATGCCGAGATTGTCCGAGAGCCCGCCGTCGGCGAGGTGGAGGTAGGGATGCGCGGCGGAGTCGCCGTAGATGGCAGCGGCCCGAGCGGTATCCTCGCGCACGTTGGTAAACATGGCCAGCCCACGCTCCGGCGGCAGCTTGGGTGCCGCGCGCCCGGACGCCGGGCGGGCGTGGTTCTGGAGGGCGACGGGCGTGAGCAGGATGGGAAACGCCGAGGAGGCCGCCACCGCACGCGAGATCGGGTAGCGGTTGAGGTCGGAGCCGATCAGGTCGAACTGCTCCTGCAGAAACTGGAACGGCTCGCCGTTGCTGATGTGCGTGGCGTTGATGACGAGCAGCGGCCGAGTCGCCGGGCCGCGTGCGAGGTCACCAAAGGTCGCCCCATGGAAAAGTAGTTCGTCGTAATACTCGGCGGCGAGGTCGCTGCGCCCAAAGCGCGAGGAGCAGAGCCGCACCAAGCCGGCCGGGCCGAAGCACCGTCCGTACAGCTTGCCCTGCACGTTTCTATACAAAAAGGTCGGGGCAAACTCGGTGAACGTGCGATCACCGTAGAGGCAGTAATACGCCGCAGGAAAACACCCGCCCGAGACCGCACTGATCGTGCCCACCTGGTCGAGCATCCGCCCTCCGCCGGGCAGCGGCGTCTGCGCCAACTCCTGCAACACGCCGTAGCCAAGCGCCGCCGCCCGCGAGCCACCGCCGGAGAAATACAACATGACCAGCAGGCGATCCGGCCCGGGATCGCGCAGCCCACGGTCCAGCGAATACGTGACGGGGTCGCGCGCCGGCCCGTGGGGAGCGTTGAGCGGCGCCGTCGCGCAACCAGCCAGGGCCAGCACCGCGACGCAGACCGGCAGCAGCCAGTGCAGACGCTTCGAAACGCCTTGCGAAATGAGGGAGGCAACCGGTCCGGCCATGCGAGGGAGGAGATGCCCGCCCATGCGTCTCGTCGCAAGCGCGTTCCCTCGAACCGACGCCGCCGGGCGGCCTTTGGGAGGCGTCGCCCGGCGGCCAACGGAGATCAGCGTTTCAAATCAAAGACCACCGGCAGACGCATGCGGAAGTTGACCGGCACGCCCTGGCGCAGCCCGGGCTCGAACCGCCAACGGGCCACTGCCGCCAGCGTTGGGGCAGCAAACTCCGGCGCACTCGACCGCACCACGCGCGCGTCTCGCACCCGGCCGGACTCATCGACGACAAACTCCACCTCGACCATCCCTTCGACGCCCGCCTGCTTCAGCGAGCGCGGATACTCGGGGGCGCCTTGCAGCCGCGTGCGCGGCAGGCTGTCGAGCGCCGACGACGCATAGACTAGCTCGCCCGGCCCGCCGCCACCGAGGCCGGGCGGGAGCACGTTGTCGTGAATGCCGATGCCGGCCACATCAATCTTCGAGCGCGGCAAGGTCGTGGTGAGCTTCATCGGAAAATCCGTCACGGGGTCGGGGTTCCCGAGGACATCGGGCAAACGCGGGAGGTCGGCGCCAGGCATCTCGTTTTTCACCTGCCCCGAATCGGCGGCCTCCGGCGGCTCCAGCTCGACGACCTTCAACAGGGGCAGCGGCGCCCAGGACACCTCGGGGCCATCGGCCGAATCGCCGTTTGAAGGGCCCACCGAATTTTCGCGAAAGCCGAAGAAAACGGCCACGTGGGCGGAGAGCGCAACGGTGGCCGGGACCAGATAATGCGTGGAGAAGAGTGTCATGGGGTTTCCTTTCGTTGTTCAGCCAAAAGGGAAACGCACGACCGCCACATTTCTTAGCGAGAAACGCACCCCGATGTGACGTCGCCAAACCGGAGCAACCCAAAGACCGTCCGCCGGTGCACGTGGCCACCGGCGGCACAGGCAACCCGTTTACCAGCCCATCAGCTTCGAGAGGTACGCGGTCAGCTCGGTGGCGTTGAGGCGCGACTGCGCCCGGCTCGGATGGTACGAAGCGCCAAAGCCGAGCTTGCCCTGCGCAGTGAGTTCAAGCGACGACACGCGCCCGGCAAAGTTCTCGGACAGGGCCGACTCCACGCGGTGCAGGGCAGCGCGCAGCGCGTCGCTGTTGTCCATCGGCCCCTGCAGGAGGACGAGTCGGGCATCCGGATACTGGGTGAGCAGACCGGCGGCAAACTCGCGATAGGCGGCGACGTAGCGGTCCACGTTCACACCAGCGGTGCTAAAATCGTTTGTCCCAAGATTGATGCAGATGACCTGCGGGACAAAGCGGGATGCGTCCCACCGTGGCGTCTCCGACTGGAAAAAAAGCCGGGTGTAGATGGCGGGCATCGCATCGGGGCTACCGTCGAAAGGACCGTCATAGTTGCGCACCATGCCGATGCCGGAGCGCGATACGACGCAGTAATCGGCCTGGAGGGCCTCGACGGTGAGGCCGGTGTAGCTGTCGCAGAAGTTCTCCGTCGCTGCGGTGAACGGCAGGTTGGGGTCGTCCACCTCCACGCCGTAGCCGCAAGTGATGGAATCGCCGACAAAGAGGATGCGGCGGTCGGGTTCGCGGCCCCAGGGGAGCACGGCGCCGTCGGGCTCTAGGATAAACCCGTGGAAACGCGGCTGGCCGAGCATGGCCTCGGTCGCGCGCACGACCTCCACGGTGTGTTCGCCGGGGGCGAGATCGGAGGCGAGTGTGTAGAGGCCGTCGGCCGCATCGAGGCGAAGCTTGGCCTGGCGCACACCATCGATGCGCACGACCACGCAGTTTTCCCGGGTATCGTCGGTCATCCGCATCGCAACAGATTTGCCCTGAAAACGCATGCGAACCCGGGCGCCGCTCCAGGCCAGTGTAGCCTGGGTGGTCTTGTTCATCTCGGTGCGCCCACTGTACAGCAGTGCCGGGTGGTCGGGGCGGACCGTCAGCGAGTCAGCCGAGGCGGCGGCCAGAGATTGGGCGGCGAGCGCCACGCCAAGCAACACGGCATGAAACGAGCGCAGTGCGCGCGAAGGGAATCGTAGGGATTTCATCGGATGTAGGGAGGGCCGAGCAGAACGGGTTTCTCCGGCTGGTACAACCCCGGCGAGCCCCCTACTCCGGCGGATTAGCCGGGGGTGTTCGCCCGCGGCCCCCGAACCTTCACCCCGGGTTTTCGCCCCATCGCGGGAACAAAAGGCCGGGCCAACTGACATCAGGGGACGGTGCCCGGGGCTACCCTGGCGCACTTGGGTGCCAGCCGCTCGCGCGGCGCAGGCGCCCACCAGTTCCACCCAATCAGCAAAGGATACCTCACCATGAAACACGTCATGCCGAAACTCCCCCTCATGCTGGCCGCGACGCTGTTGTTCGCCGCCCTTCCCGTGCAGAGCTTCGCCGGCGAAGCCGCACGCGCCATCGTCCACTTCGAACAACCCGAAAAGTTCACCGACTTTGGCGACAGCCTGACCGGCGGCACCGAAAAAAGCCGCCAGCACTACATGCACGTCCTGCAAACCCTCGTGGAAGAGGAGGCCGCCCGCATCCTGCCCAAGGGGCAGACCCTCACGATCACGTTTACCGACATCGATCTGGCCGGCAGCTATCTACCCAGCGCGCCGTCCAATGAGCACGTCCGCGTGATGAAGGAGGTCTTCGCCCCGCACATGAAGTTCACGTATTCGATCACCGATGCCGCCGGCAAGGTGATCAAGGAGGGGACCGAGAACCTCACCGACTTGAGCTTCATGAGCCGGACCGGACCGAACCGCAGCGACGAGCTGTTCTTCGACAAGGCCATCCTTCAGGACTGGCTCCGCACCTCGCTCAAGTTGTAACTCGTCCTCACTAGGCGCCGCTCAACGCGGCGCCACCCTTGTCCCATCCGGACGCAGAAAAGGCCGCTGTTTTCACAGCGGCCTTTTTTCAAATGGAGCGGGCGACGCGGCTCGAACGCGCGACATCTACCTTGGCAAGGTAGTGCTCTACCAACTGAGCTACGCCCGCGAGGGGACGCAAAGAAGTATGGTTCGAGAGTCGCGCGTCAACAGCTATTTTAAAAAAACTCTGGAGAGTCGCACAACCAGCTCATGCGGCGCGCTCCGGCGCCGCACAACACTCAATCGAGCACGTCGAGCTCGGGCCACTGCGCGAGTTTCCGGTGCAGCGTGCGACGGCTGATTCCCATGAGCTGGGCCGCCTGCGTGCGGTTGCCGCGCGCTTTGATGAGCGCCTCACGCAGCAGCCGCTTTTCGTTGGCCTCCACCGAGAGAGATGGACCGGCCCCATCGGGCTGTGCCCCCGCGGCGCCCGGGGCCGCCGACGCCACAGGCTCCGGCATGGTCGGTGCACCCACCGTGTAGAGCGGCGAGGTGATCACGCTGCGGAATTTCGGGTCGAGCTCGTACTCGGTCACCTTGCCGCCGCGGTGCAGCACCACGGTGTTTTCGGCGAAATTGCGGAGCTCGCGGATGTTGCCGGGCCAGCCGTAGGTCTGGAGCGTGCGCAGTGCGCCCGGCTCGATGGTCGGCGCCGGCACGCCGTTTTCGTCGGCAAAGAACTTCAGGAAATGCGTGAGCAACAGCGGGACGTCATCGGTGCGCTCGCGCAGCGGCGGCATGACCAGCCGCACGACGTTGAGGCGGAAGAAGAGATCCTCGCGGAACTTTCCGGCGCGCACCATCTGCTCCAGGTTGCGATTGGTCGCGGCAACGAGGCGCACGTCGAGCTCGATGGGTTTGTTGCCCCCCACTCGCTCGATCGCCTTTGTCTCCAGAAAACGGAGCAGCTTCACCTGCGTGGAGGCAGAGATTTCGCCAATTTCGTCGAGGAACAGTGTACCGCCCTCGGCCGACTCAAACCGGCCCACGCGCCGCTCGACCGCGCCGGTGAAGGCGCCGCGCTCGTGGCCAAAGATTTCGCTCTCCAGCAGGTTTTCCGAGAGCGCCGCGCAATGCACCGCGATGAACGGCCCGCGCGCCCGCCCGCTGGCCTGATGGATGGCCTGCGCGATCAATTCCTTGCCGGTGCCCGACTCGCCCTCGACGAGGATGGTCGCCTTCGACGGCGCCACCAGCCGCACCTGATCGATCACCGCCTTCAGTTTCTGCGAATGGCCGACGATGTGCTCGAACTGGAACTTCTCGTCGAGTCGCTCGTGGAGTTGTTTCACCTCCACCTCCAGCGTCTTGTTTTTCAGCGCGCGCTGGATGAGCAGCTCCAGCCGCTCGATGTTGACGGGCTTGGTGAGGAAATCGACCGCACCGCGCTTCATCGCCTCGACGGCCGATTCCACGTTGCCGTAGGCCGTCATCATGATCACCGCCGGGCGGTGCGGCAGCACGAGAGCCTTGTCGATCACCTTGAGGCCGGATTTCCCGGGCATGCGCAAGTCGGTGACGATCACGTCGAATTCCTGCACCTCGAAAAGGTTGAACGCCTCGTCGGCGCTGGCGGCCACCGTGACGTCGTAGCTATCGGAGAGAGCCTGCTGGAGGCCTTCCCGCGTGTGTTTCTCGTCATCGACGATTAAGACGCTCGGAACCATGCCCTAAATTCGACTCCGGGCGGCGCAAAAGCGTCAACGGCAATCTCGGCGCACCTCGCCAGTCGGCGCCGCGCTCGTGTCGGTCCACCATGTCACAGACTGTCCACGAATCTTCACGAATGCGCACGAATGACGAACCGGCATGCGAGACGAAGGCCGCGTCCGTGCCGTGCAGGCCGCGCGGAGTAAACTCATGTGGTTGCGCGTCTCTTTCTAAAGACGACCTGGTCGCCAGAAGCTCCCGCGCGCGTAAACCCACATCGCTCGTAGAAATGGTGGCACCGCACGGCCCATGTGGGCGAAAGGAACAAAAAGGGTCAGGTTTTAGGTTTTTCAGTAAGCTGGTCGAGACACTCTGCGGCGGGGCCTCCATCGCGACGCAACCGCCCAACCAGCTGGCTCACGCCCACTGGCGTGCCCATGTGTAGCATCTCGCAGAGCCAGCGATTGGATGCCTGTGTGCGCTGTTTCATATGGCAGGCAATGGCGACCTTCCACGGGGCCGATTTACGTTCGAGCTTCGCCTCGTCGGCATCCCGGCCCAATTTCGCCAGGCAACGTTGCAGCTCCAAGAGCCACTGATCCTGGCGGATCTCATGGGCACCCTGCGCCTCCCATGCCCGACTCTTTGCCGCCATCCCATGGTCGCGCACCAGTCCGGCTTTAAACTCGGCCGTGCCCAATGCCCACCCCTTGCTCAGTGAGACATAGGCCTTCGACTTGCCGACCGGCCCCGTCTCGGCCTGCCACGACAGGTAATCATCGTAGCTCTTCCAGCCCGCCGGCGCATCGGCCAGTTCACCAGCAGACTCCAGCACCGTTTCGAGGCGCAAAAACGCCGGACGCTGCCCCCGCCGGCGCAAATACCAGTAGCTTGAGTAACGGTACTCGTCTAACTGCGCCGTCGGCAGCACCCGTGCCCGCACCGGATTGAGGTGGATGTAATGGCCCACCAGCCCCAACGCCTCGCCCCGGTCCACCAACAGTGCCTTGTAGCGACCCTGAAAGAGGTGCCCCCGCTCTCCGCGCAGTTTGTTGAAGCGATTGGCGAACGTCGCCTGCAACCATTGCATCCCCGTCACCAGATTCCCCTCCGGCGTCTCCAACGCCAAGTGGTAGTGATTACTCATCAAGACAAACGCATGCAGCACCCAGCCCGATTTCTCACAGGCCTCGAACAGGCACCCTTCGAAGGCCGCCTTGGCTCCCTCGGTTTTGAAGATGTCCGCCCGATAGTTGCCACGGTTGATTACGTGATAACAAGCCCCGGGGTACTCCAATCGTAGCTGGCGCGGCATGCCTCTGTGTCTACCGGGGCACCAAGTGTTCGTCAAATATTAAAACCTAAAACCTGACCCCTTTGGCTTGGTCAAACCAACCTTCAAACTGATCCTTGAATCTGCCGAGTGAATGATCAACCAGATACCCACAGCAGAGTATATTGAAGCAGTAAGTGCTGGATATAGGAGCGGAGAGGCTCCGCCTAATGGGATAGAGGAGAGCCCGCAGACCCGGCTTGGCGGGTCTGCG
>Ga0209717_1000807_pt1 | contig 36739 bp, 30 predicted proteins | sample AD_UKC048_MetaG_FD_184418 | JGI IMG/M metagenome (GOLD analysis project Ga0209717, IMG submission 184418) | Active sludge microbial communities of municipal wastewater-treating anaerobic digesters from USA - AD_UKC048_MetaG (SPAdes) (version 2) | ecosystem: Engineered > Bioreactor > Anaerobic >...
ACTTTTGCCAGTCCGGCAATGGATAGCGATTATATGATTGACCTAAAATCTTTGGGAGTTGTCAAGAAATCCATCGCTTTAAATTGTTCCAGTTTTGATGTTTTTGTAAAAGAATTGAATCCCACAATCGTCTTGTTTGACCGTTTTATGATGGAAGAACAATTTGGATGGCGCGTTGCCGAAAATTGTCCTGATGCCTTGAGATTGTTGGATACCGAAGATTTGCATTGTTTGCGTTTGGCACGCCAAAAAGCTTTCAAGGAAAAACGACTCTTTTCAACAGATGATTTATTGGTTGAAGATGTTGCCAAAAGAGAAATAGCCAGCATTTTGCGTTGCGATATATCCTTGATGATTGCAGAATATGAAATGGAATTACTGCAAACCGTTTTCAAAATTGATACTGATTTATTATATTATTTGCCTTTATTATTGGCACCAATTGAAGATTCATCCATTCAAAAATTACCTTCATTCGAAGAACGAAATAACTTTGTCTTCATTGGAAACTTCCTTCACGAACCCAATTGGAATGCGGTTCAATATTTGAAAGAAACGATTTGGACACTCATCAGAAAGCAAATGCCGGAAGCAGTTTTACAAATTTATGGTGCTTATCCTTCTCAAAAAGTATTGCAATTACACCAACCCAAAGACGGTTTTTATATTATGGGTCGAGCCAATGATGCTCAAGAAGTAGTGAAAAATGCTCGAGTGGTGTTGGCGCCTTTGCGTTTTGGTGCTGGAATAAAAGGAAAGTTGCTTGAAGCAATGCAATGCGGAACACCAAGTATAACTACAACTATTGGAGCCGAATCGATGTGTGGCGATTTGCCTTGGAATGGATTTATTGTTGACGACGCTCAAGTTTTTGCCGATAAAGCTGTAGAATTATATCAAAGCAAAAATCTTTGGCTAAAAGCCCAACAAAATGGTTTTCGAATTTTAGAAAAACGTTATTTGAAATCCTTGTTTGAGAATGATTTTGTCAAGCATATTTTAAAAGTAGGAGCCCATTTAAAACAACATAGATTGAGTAATTTTATGGGAACACTATTGCAACATCATACTTTGACTAGTACAAAATATATGTCACGATGGATAGAGGAGAAGAATAAGAAAAGTTAATGATAATAATTATTTATTAAATTCCATCAATCAATTCCGCCGCCATTCGTCCTGATTTCATTGCGGCGTTTATCGAACCGTTCAATAAATGATCGCCACAAATAAATAAATTATCATTGATTTTAATTTCTGAATGGGTCACTTCATTAGATACTTTTTCTTGATTAGGCAAAGCATAATTAATACGATAGGTTTTCAGCATTTTCCAAGCTGAAACTTGGTTTCCATACCATTGTTTCAATTCGGTTTTCATATTTTCGGCAAGTGTTGCGTCGTCAATAGCTGGAATCCCATTATAGGAAATAGAAATCAAAACCTTTCCTGTTGGTGCATATTGATTCGAAACATTCGACATTACCGTCAAATTGTTTGCCCATTTTTTATTATTGGAAGCATTTAAAACTACAACTGCTTTTTTGGTGGGAGCAATATTAGCTTCAAAATAAACATTGGTCACTTGATGAAAATTTTGTTTCGTTTTTGAAATGTAATTACTCGCAAGACCAATAGCTTCGGTAGCAATAATAATTTTATCCGCGTCTAGAGTTGTTCCATCTTCGCAAATGATTTTGTTGTTTTCGATTGCACTAACTTTTACGTTGTATTGGATTGAATTTTCTGGAAGCATCGCTACTAATTGTTTGGGTATTTCTTCCATACCTAATTCTGGTATAGCAGCATCACCTTCGGAAAACATTTTCATCACAAAATCGAACATATTACTCGATGTTTTCAAATCGTTTTCCAGAAAAATCCCTGAAAAGAAAGGTTTGTAAAAACGCTCCATCATTTTTGGACTGAAACCATACTTTTTGAGTTGAGTAATAGTTTCGATTTCTGGTTGTTTGAATACCTCTGGAATAGTGATTTTAACTAGTTTATTTTTTAGAAAAAAGGTGTTTATTTTATCTTTCAAAGAACCAACTGGAGCAAATAATGTGGCAAATGTCGCCGTTGGACGCCTAAACGGATCGGCAATTTCGAATTGTCCTCCATCATAAAGAACTGTTGCTCCGGGTAGAAATTTTTTAAGATTTAATTTTTTGTAATCTAACAAAGCTCTTGTTTCGGGATATTCAGTCAATAAAACTTGAAAACCTCTATCGAGTCGAAAACCATCAATGATATCGGTTTTGATTCGTCCACCCGCTCGATCACTTGCTTCCAGAATTTGAATGTTATATCCTTTTTGATGCAAATAAACTGCAGCAGTTAAACCTGAAATTCCTGCGCCAATAATCGTGATGGTTGGTTTCATTTTTTGAATTTTTTGCGATTTCAAATTTAATGATTAAAACTTTCGAAAGCGAAAAATCCCGTTCTGATTTCTCAAAACGGGATTTCTATTATAAACTAACGAGCTATTAAGCAAGCATCGTCACTGGGTTTTCGATGTATTGTTTCAAAGTTTGCAAGAACTGAGCTCCGGTTGCACCGTCGATAGTTCTGTGATCGCAAGCCAAAGATAACATCATTGTGTTTCCTACCACGATTTGTCCATTTTTTACCACTGGTTTTTCTACAATCGCTCCTACAGATAGGATGGCAGAATTTGGTTGGTTGATAATGGAGTTGAATTCGGTAATTCCAAACATTCCAAGGTTGGAAATTGTGAAAGTACTTCCTTCCATTTCGGTAGGTAATAATTTTTTGTTTTTAGCTCTTCCTGCAAGGTCTCTTACGCTTGTTCCAATTTGAGATAAACTCATACCGTCAGTAAATGGCAATACTGGAACAACCAATCCGTCTTCAACGGCAACGGCAACACCAATGTTCACGTGATAGTTGATGATGATGGATTCAGCAGTCCATTGTGAATTGATTTTTGGGTGTTTTTTCAAAGCCAATGCGGAAGCTTTAATCACCATATCGTTAAAAGATACTTTGGTATCTGGCACGCTGTTGATAATCGCTCTTGATTTCATCGCTTCATCCATAGTTACCTCGATTACCAAATTGTAATGTGGTGCAGTGAATAAAGATTCTGCCAAGCGTTTCGCAATGATTTTACGCATTGTAGAGTTTTTGATCTCTTCGGTGGCAACTTGTCCTGCTGGAACATAAGGTTTTGCAGTTGGTGCAGCAGCTTCAGTTTTGGCTGGAGCACTTTCCTGAGATCTGCTATCTGCAACCTGAGAACTGGTCGCTGGAGTAAAGTTCTCCACATCACTTTTGGTGATACGTCCGTTTTCGCCAGAACCTTTCACTTGTGATAATTGAATTCCTTTTTCGCTGGCAATTTTCTTTGCCAATGGTGAAGCCAAAATTCTTTGTCCGTCAGCTGGTGCTTCTTGTACAACTGGTGCAACTTGCGCAGCTGGAGTGGCTTTCGCTTCTTCAGCTGGAGCGGCTACAGGTGCAGTTCCTCCACTAGCAATAATTCCACTAACATCTGTTCCAGCTGGTCCAATAATAGCTAATAAACTATCAATTGGAGCCGATTCTCCTTCTTGAATTCCGATGTATAATAAAGTTCCTTCGTTGAAAGATTCGAATTCCATTGTCGCTTTGTCGGTTTCGATTTCGGCAAGCATGTCACCTTCGGCAACTTTATCGCCTACTTTTTTCAACCAAGTTGCTACAGTTCCTTCGGTCATAGTGTCGCTCAAACGAGGCATTGTCACTACGACAACTCCTGCTGGTAAAGCAGCTGAAGTTGTTGCTGCTGGAACGGCTGCTTCTTCTTTTTTAGCTTCAACTGGAGTTTCTGCTTTTGGTGCAACTGCTCCGCTTATTAAAGCAGAAATATCTTCGCCTTCGTTTCCGATTATGGCTAATAAAGAGTCGATTGGTGCAGTTTCACCTGCTTGAATCCCAATATATAAAAGAGTTCCTTCGTTGAAAGACTCAAATTCCATTGTTGCTTTGTCAGTTTCAATTTCAGCTAGCATATCGCCTTCGCTTACTTTGTCTCCTACTTTTTTTAACCAAGTTGCCACTGTTCCTTCAGTCATCGTATCGCTCAAACGGGGCATTGTAATAATTGTTGCCATAATTGGATTATAGTTTATGAGGTGTGAATGGGTAGTTTTCTTGTGCGTAAACTACGTCGTATAATTGTTGGATTTCTGGGTAAGGAGACTCCTCGGCAAATTTTACACATTCTTCGATTAAATCTTTTACTCTTTGGTCGATGGCATCAATTTCTGCATCAGTAGCATATTTTTGATCTTTGATTACATCTAAAACTTGGGTAATTGGGTCGATTTTTTTGTACTCTTCTACTTCTTCTTTCGAACGGTATAATTGCGCATCAGACATAGAATGTCCTCTGTAACGGTACGTTTTCATTTCAAGGAAAGTGGGTCCGCCACCGCTTCTTGCTCTTTCGATAGCTTCGCTCATTGCTTCGGCCACTTTTACTGGATTCATTCCGTCAACAGGACCGCAAGGCATTTCGTATCCAAGACCTAGTTTCCAGATATCAGGATGGTTTGCAGTTCTTTCAACAGAAGTTCCCATAGCGTAACCATTGTTTTCAACAATAAATACAACAGGTAAATTCCATAACATCGCCATATTAAAAGCTTCGTGCAAAGAACCTTGTCTAGAAGCACCATCACCAAAATAGGTCATTGTTACGCCTCCAGTATTATTATATTTATCTCCAAATGCTAAACCAGCACCCAATGGGATTTGTCCACCTACAATTCCGTGTCCACCATAAAAACCGTGTTCTTTTGAGAAAATGTGCATAGAACCACCCATTCCTTTTGATGTTCCCGTTACTTTTCCTAAAAGTTCCGCCATCACACGTCTTGGATCTACACCCATTCCGATAGGTTGAACGTGGTTTCTGTAAGCGGTAATCATTTTGTCTTTTGTCAAGTCCATAGCGTGTAAAGCACCTGCTAAAACGGCTTCTTGACCATTATATAAGTGTAGAAATCCTCTAACTTTTTGTTGAATGTACAATGCTGCAAGTTTGTCTTCAAACTTTCTCCAAAGTAGCATGTCTTCATACCACTTTAAATAAACTTCTTTTGTAACTTCTTTCATCTGAATTGTTTATTTTGCTAATTAATTTGTTGTGTTTATAAGATGTAAGCAAAAAATATAAGGATTGCATCCCCAAAATTGCAAGCTGCAAAAATAGGACATTCTAAGGAAGAAGTAAAATTAAAAAGCTACTTTTTGGTTTTTTTTATAAGAAGTTTTTATCAAACATAAACGGCAGCAGGTTTTTAAGCGAATCCGATTTGTAAATTGTACCAATTTCTCCCATAAAATAAATTTCGATTGGCGCCTCTTGTTTGATTTCATATTCGGCTATAGATTGCCTGCAAGAACCACAAGGAGGAATTGGTGCGGTGGTTTGATTGGTATCGGAAGCAGCAGTTATTGCCATTTTCAATATTTTTGCATCAGGATAAATGGCTCCTGCCTGAAAAACGGCAACACGTTCCGCACACAGTCCCGAAGGGTAGGCTGCATTTTCTTGGTTTGATCCCAAAACTATTTTTCCATTATCCAATAAAAGTGCAGCACCAACTCTGAATTTTGAATAAGGTGCATACGCATTTTTTCTAACTGCAATAGCCTGAGCCATTAGGTTTTGAATGTCGTTTGGCAATTCGGAAACGGTTTCAAAAACTGAAAATTGGGTTGAAATAATAATGTCTTTCATCTGTTAGTTTTTATTGATTTTCAACGGTCAGATGGAACTCGCAAATAATTACCCTTATGTTAGAAAAACTCTTATATGCTCGTTTCATTCTTTTTGTTGGAAAAAAAATCCAAATTTCATAGAAATTTGGATTTGTAGTTATTTTTTATGTTGACTAATATTCATCATATTGGTCACCGAAATTAAATGTAAGTGAGAATCGTAAGGTGTTTTCCAATGGATTTTTAACTTTCGATGTTGAAAACAAATAAGAAACATCGACTTTTATAGCAGTATATCGAAAGCCCGCTCCAAGAGAGAAAAATTGTCTGGCACCTTTGTCTTGATTTTCGTTAAAATAACCCATTCGTAAGGAAAAAGAGTCTTGGTATAAATATTCAGCACCTGCCGAATAAGTAATCTCTTTTAGTTCTTCGCTAAAACCACCTGGCGCATCGGAAAAAGATTGAGTTACACCTTCAAACCATCCAATATTTTGATAGTTTTGATTGTTTTCAGATCTTTCGGCAGCAGTTATTGTGCCATCTCCATTTAAATCAGGATCTTGTGGTGTTGGTACTAATAGTTTGCTAATTTCTACATTAAGAGCAACCTTGTTATAATCATCCAAAATAAAGTCAAAACCACCTCCTAATTTCATATTGGCAGGTAAGAAGTTTGTGCTGGATTGCGTGTTGTCATAACTCATTTTTGGACCTAGGTTTTGAAAGTTAAAACCTGCTCTCCATCTTCCGTTGAAATCGTTGAATGATAATTCTTCTGTTTGAAAAAATCCAGCAACATCAACAGCAAATGAACTTGCTGAAGAGGCATCACCTACATCCGAGGCTACTTTTAAATTTGAAGTAATGTATCGTGCGCCAACGGCCATCGAGAATTTCTCACTCAATTTCAAAGAATAAGATCCATCAAATGCAAATTCGCTAGGGGAAACCGTTCTTGGAATATCATCTGCGTTTTCTCGCAATTCAATTTCACCAAGTCCAAAAAATCGGAAACTACCCGCAAAGGCACTTTTTTCGTTGATTCTGTTATAATAGTTGAGTTGTCCTAAAGAGATATCGTTCACCAAGTCAGTAAGATATGGGGTGTAGCTTATCGCGAAACCTGTTTTGTCTATTGCAAAGGCGTATTTTGCTGGATTCCATTGTTGTGAAAAAGCATCCGCTGAGGATGCAACACCATTATCGGCCATACCTGCAGATCTTGCGTCTGAACTTACTAATAAAAAGGGTACTGCTGTGGTAATAACATTTTCCTGAGCTTTTGCAAATGTTACAGCAAACAAGCACATAAAAAGTAAAGAAATTTTTCTCATTGGTTTTGAATAATAATTGGACAAATATAGTGTTTAATTAAAGTATTACAAGTTTTTCAAATTTTTCAGCTTTCGAGTTGGTTAGGTTCGATTTAACGGTAAGTTTATATACATAAACGCCTTTTCCTATTTTATTTCCAAAATCATCTTTGCCGTCCCATGTGATTTCTTTGGACAGAAATCCCTCTGTAGTAACGATTTGGTTGCGAGTCCAAACAACTTTTCCTGTAATTGTTATTACCTGAACCTGAACTTCTAACGGTTCGTAAGGTCTGTTGTGCGAAAACCAAAACTCTGTATAATTAACAAAAGGATTCGGATAATTTAACACATGTGTCAATGCTATCGAATCGTTCCCTACCACTATAAACTGAATTTCCGCAGTAATTGGATTGTTGTATACATCCCAAGCTTTGAAAGTTATAGTGTGCAGGCCAACTGCTAAATTGCGCAATGGAAATCGCAAAGTTCCTTTTGTGAAATCGTTTAGATTGGTCTGATAATAATCGTTTAAAATAAAAGGATTGTCAACATCACCATCTAAAATTGCAATTATATCGTGCCCTATGCCACTTGCTGTATTGATGCCGCTTTCGTCTTCAAGATTTGCAACTAAGAACGGAGATTCATTTGTTGTTCCACCTGAAACAAAAGTTTCATCGTTCATATATAACTTCACTATAGGACTAATATTGTCTGCAACTGCATTTTCATTTATTCCTCCCACTTTTATACTTGTGTCATGACCGGAATGATTTTCGAAAAACTGATTCTTTTTGGCATAGAAACTGATTTTTCCATTGGCTACTGGAACTCGAATATCTCGGGGAACAATAAAACTAAACTCAAATTGGCCGTTAGTTACTGATGCATTTCCTCTAAAAATGGTTTCGCCTAATTCATTAAAAGGCATTGCAGGGCTGTTTCCATCATTGTTTAGCGTGGTTCTTGAAATGAATTTATCGAATATAGCCGTTGATAGTTCTCCGTTATAATTTGTCAGAAGTATGTTGTTTTCATCTGTGATTTCGCCGGATAGTTTCATTTTTGCCAATGATTTAAAATCATCAATAGGCTGAGAAACAGGAATATCATTTACTTTTGTAAGTCGTATTTTTGGTTTTGGAATAGCCAGCATTAAGGCAGGGTCACCAATGTAAAACACCACATTTGTTGAAGAATTTGGATTACTGTTCTTCGAAATTCTCAAAGCTTCGGCGATGGTTGTGTATTGGTTTGAGCCGTAGGAAAATAAATTTATTGCCAATAAGTCATTGAAATTTTCAGCACTAAATTGACCAATTTCACGAATAGTAGTAATCATAGAAATCGCACCACCTTTTGGATTCCAATAGGTAAATTCACCTGCAGTTGGTCTTGATGGATTGTCAAATCGTGAAAAATCACAAGTTATTGTTATAAATAAAGGATATTTATATTGATTGCTTAAATTTTCGCCGTCCGATTTTTCCCAAAGCCGCTCGCTTGCTAGCCCATCTTCTCCACCGTGACCTAAATAATTTACTACTAAAGATCCTTTTTCGAAAGTGCTGAATAAATCAATTCGACCTTTAGGGTATCGTGCACCTCCAGCTGATGCCTCTTGAACATAGGAATCTAAAAATATTTTATTAACATTCAAAAAAGGTTTTTCAAAAGTAATTTTATCAGCCAAAATATTTTGTCGTCTTTGTAAACTTGCATCCGAAGATTTATCGGAATCATCACTAACCATTACATAATTATTTCTCCAACTTCCATATGATTTTTCATCATGGTATTCGATGACTTTGTTTACCATCTCATCTGCTTGGGAAACATTATCATTAATCATTCTGCCAACAGCAATGTCTATTCCACCAAAAAAATTAGTAATATGACCTTCACCGGCGTCCATTAGTCCAAAGAAATCATCAGATGCGAAAGCAGATTCTCCAGTAGTATTGCTGTTTAATGCATGATATATAGGTACAATATTAGTGTTGTTTGGGGTTCTGTTTTTATAATCATAAGAAGCATCACCAAAAAGGTTGACATATTTAATTCTTTTTTCCGATGTCGAAGCGTTATCGTAAATATATTTAATACAATTCCTAATGGCTGCTATGTCTTGTTTGCCAGATGAAAACTCTTGATAAATGTTCTCCAATTGGATTACTTTAACGTTAAGATTAGAATAGGATCGGTGAAAATTTGCTAATTTCTCTGCTGAATTCGCTAAGAAAGCAGGAGTAATAATCACATAATCTATGTCTTGAAACTGACCTTGGGCATTTTTGAAAACGGTGCCTTTCAAGTTTTGGTTGACGATTTTTGTTTTACTGGTTTTTAAAGGAGTATAATAATCGGAAGCATCAATGGCAACGTATTTTCTGAGTTCACCAAGATTTGCCTTAAAAGAAAATGATGCTTGATTGGTATTTTCTAAACTAGTAACATTATATAGGTCGGTAACATCCCAAATTTGTGAAATTCCGTTGGCATTACTAATAGTATAATTCACAATCCCTAAACTAGAACTTGCCAAATCATATTGAAAAGGAAATTGTTTGCCGTAACCTGTAAGATTTCTTTTGGCAGTAAGTATAATTTTATCCAGATATCCTTTAGAGCCCGGCACACCATTATTGTTATAAGTCAATTTAATTTTTACATTATCTGAACTTGGAAATGTAGTATTGCTTGGCAAAGTGTTTTCATAAAATAGAATACCTGAATATTGAACAAGAGCAGGAAATGACATTGTGCCAACGTCTTGTCCATTTGCCAAAACCTTGAAACTAGTAACGGTATAAGCTGCCGAAGCAGTATTTATACTTAGTTTTGTGGGTGTTGTTGTGTCAATATTTGGAAAATTAAAAGAAAACTCCTGTTCTTGATTAACGTCAAACACTTCTCCAAACCATTTTCGGCCAAGGCGTCCAATATTAACTAAATCTAATTCGTAAAATTGACGGTCGTCAAAAGTGGTTAAACTCAAAGTGCTGTTTCCACTGGGCTGAGCCATATTCGAAATTCTTTTTCCATCATTTCCTTGAACTGTAATATAATAATAGGACTTGGTGTCGTATAAATTAATGTTGGTTTGACTTTCTTGATTCCAAGTATCAACGCCTTCTGCATAAAACAATATGTAGTCATCATCATTAAAAACACCATCGCTTTCGCCAATGATTTGAATGGCATTTTCAGTTAAATCGGTTGGATAATAAGTTGCATTAGACAAAGGCAACATTCGGCCTCCATTTCCATATAGTTTTATTTTTTTTGGATTAATACCACTTAAATTTATGCCTAATTGCTGTAAAAAACTTCTCGAAATTTTATAAACGCCTGATTTTTCTATGTAAAATTGATACCAATCTCCAGTCGCTAAAACAGAATTGGTTACAGCATTAATTTTGTTGGTTTGTGAAATTCTTGAAGCGTTATTACCACTAATTGAATAAGAAAAAGATTTAATTCGTTTGTATCCAAAGTCATCTTTGACAATAGGTGACAGAATAATAAAAGCCTGTTTTAAATCTCTCGACTCGTTTATTTTCAAAGAGGCCTCTATAGTTTTTGGTATATTTGCTAAGTCTAAGTCTCCAAGTTGAGATTCATTTATTGACTCATAATTTACATTTGAAATCTGGAGCGTGTTTTCATTGTAATTACTTGTTAATGAGATATTTAATGTTAAATATATAGCCTTCTTTGATGAGTCATAACTAAAACTACCACCAACGAATTGAGGGATATTAATTTTGTTTTCGCCAAAAAACATTTCATTTTTTTCTAACCATTCAATAGTAGCCTCTCCTTTTATTTGCGCAAAAGAAACGAAAGGAATTAGGATTAAATAGGCCAAAAGTGTTTTTTTCATAGTTTTGTAAAACGCAATAATTAATAAAATAGTATTGGCAGTAAAAATATATCATTTCGTGTAATTTTAATAATAAATAGTATAAATTTGCGTTTTAGTTTTGAGTTTTATCATAGAAAGAACAGTTCGATTTATTAAATAAAAAAATGTTGTTGCAGTTTAATTGTTAATTATATATATTGCACCACTCAAATCATCACCTACTAAAAAGTATGAAAGTAAACAAAATTATAACCTTGCGTTTGATATTATCAATGATTTTGATTGTTGGTTTTGCTAGTTGCAGTAAAAAATCTAGCACGAAAAACACCTCTCAAGGAACAGGTTGGAATGTTGATAGCAAAAAAGCAGGTTCAGGAAAGAAACAAGAAGCTGGTCCAGGATTGGTTTTTGTTGAAGGAGGAACTTTTACAATGGGTAAAGTTGAAGACGATGTTATGCATGATTGGAATAATACGCCAACTCAGCAACATGTTCAATCCTTTTATATGGATGAAACAGAAGTTACCAATGCGATGTACCTAGAATATTTAGATTGGACCAAAAAGGTATTTCCACCAACCGAAGCAAACTACAAAAACATTTATGAAGGAGCTTCGCCAGATACTTTGGTTTGGAGAGACAGATTGGGTTATAATGAAACGATGACCAATAATTATTTGAGACATCCTTCTTATGCACAATATCCTGTTGTAGGTGTAAACTGGATTCAAGCAGTTGAATTTGCTAAATGGAGAACAAACCGTGTAAATGAAGCATTATTAGAAAAGAATGGTTACCTTAAAAAGAATGCTAAAACTTTAGACGTGACTGCCGATAGTAATTTTGATACCGAAACCTACCTAAAATCTCCAACATCAACTTATGGTGGAAACGCAGAAATTGTTTTGCCTGGAAAATATGCTGATAAAAAAGGTGGTGTTAGACAACCAAAAGCCGGAAAAGACGGTAAAGTTGTTGCGCCAACAAATATTTATGCACAGCGCTCTTCAGGAATTTTACTTCCAGAATATAGACTTCCTACCGAGGCAGAATGGGAATATGCTGCTGCTGCAGATGTAGGACAAAGAGAATATAACATATATAAAGGACAAAAAAAATATCCTTGGTCAGGCAGTTATACTCGTTCTGGAAAAAGACAAAGCAAAGGAGATCAATTAGCCAATTTCAAACAAGGAAATGGTGATTATGGAGGAATAGCTGGATGGTCAGATGATGGAGCGGATATTACTAATAGTGTTAAAAAATACCCAGCAAATGATTTCGGTTTATATGATATGGCTGGAAATGTAGCCGAATGGGTTATGGATGTTTACAGACCAATTGTTGACAACGAAGCCAATGATTTTAACTATTTTAGAGGAAATCAATACACCAAAAATAAAATTGGTAAAGATGGTAAAATCAGCATAATTGGTAAAGATAGTATTCAGTTTGCAACTTTAAGTAATGGTAAAAAAGTGGCTACTAGTTTTCCAGGTCAAATTGCTCAAGTTCCAGTTGATGAAAATGAAACGTATTTGAGACAAAATTTTGATAAAAGCGACAATGTCGATTACAGAGATGGTGACAAACAATCGTCAAGATATTTTAATTTTGCTGATTCAGAGTCTGACGTCAAAAAAGGGAAAGACGATAAGAGTATGTATAACTCACCAAAACACAATGTCGCTACAGATAGTTTAGGAAACATGGTTAGAAAGTACGACAAAAACAATAAGAGAACTACTCTGATAGATAATAATGTAAGAGTTTACAAAGGAGGTTCTTGGAGAGACAGAGCGTACTGGTTGGATCCAGCTCAAAGAAGGTATTTTCCTCAAGATATGGCTACGGATTATATTGGATTTAGATGTGCAATGTCAAAAGTGGGTGCTAAATCTGAAAAAAGAAAATCTGCAAGAAATTAATTTATTATAGTATACCGATAAAAGCCCTTTGATTAGGGCTTTTATTGTTTAAAACCATTTTCGTATGGATATCTCATACATTCACAGCTTGTTTTTAAAATGCAGTTCGGTTTCAATTGATACAAGAAAAATCGAAGCGAATTCCTTATTTGTTGCTATAAAAGGTGAAAACTTTGATGCTAATACTTTTGCCAAAGAGGCACTCGAAAAAGGAGCTTCCTATGTGATAATTGACAATGAAAATTATTTTATCGACCAAAGAACTATTTTGGTTGAAAATAGTTTATCTGCTTTGCAAGCTCTAGCAAAATTTCATCGCCAGTTTTTAAAATTACCTATAATAGCCCTTACCGGAAGCAACGGAAAAACGACAACGAAAGAATTGATAAATGTAGTGCTTTCTAAAAAGTTCAAAACAAAAGCAACCATAGGAAATCTAAACAATCATATTGGAGTGCCTTTGACTTTGTTGTCTTTTGATAGTGAGACAGAGTTTGGAATTGTCGAAATGGGTGCCAATCATCAAAAGGAAATTGAATTTCTATGCGAATTAGCAACGCCAGATTACGGTTATATCACCAATTTTGGGAAAGCTCATTTGGAAGGTTTTGGTGGTGTAGAGGGTGTTATAAAAGGGAAAAGCGAAATGTATCAATATCTTGCTCAAAACGATAAATTAGCATTCATTAATTTAGAAGATAAAATTCAGGTCGAAAAAGCATCTGCTCTAAAATGCTATACTTTTGGTATTAAAAAGGAACATGCAAGTGTAAATATTAATTCCATAGCCGCAAATCCATTTGTTGAAGTTCAATTTTCTGACTTGCAAATTAAAACCCATTTGATTGGGTTGTATAATGCCAATAATATAAATGCCGCTCTCGCTATCGGGAAATACTTTGGTGTTGATGACACAGAAATAAAAGATGCTTTAGAAAGCTATATTCCCGAAAACAATCGCTCTCAATTAATATCCAAAGGAACAAATCAAATTATTTTAGATGCTTATAATGCCAATCCAAGTAGTATGGCAGTTGCTATTGAGAATTTTTTACAATTAGATGATTCAAATAAAGTGATGATTTTAGGTGATATGTTTGAGTTAGGGACAGAAAGTGCACAAGAGCATAAGGCAATTATTAATCTACTTTTAGACACTAAAGATGTTGCTTTTTACTTAGTCGGGAAAGAGTTTTATGCTCACCGAGTGAACAGCAAGAATTTTTATTTTTATGAAACCTTCGATGCTTTTTCTGAATATTTAAACGGAATAAAACTTGAAAATAGTTCAATTCTAATAAAAGGTTCCAGGGGGATGGCTTTAGAGAGAACGCTTCAATTTTTGTAATATCGTTGCAGATAATTTCAAAATTTTATAATGAGTTTCTAAGGATTAAATGGCATTTATTTTCTATTTGGTCTTTTTGATTTTTTAAAATCATCTGAGCTAGAATTTTCCCCATAAGTTCAAAATTTGTCGAAATGGTAGTGATCCCGTTTTCGACAATTTTTTTTAAAGGGGTTTCATTATAGGAGATAACACCAAAGTCTTCTCCGATTTTTAGGTTTTGAATTTTAGATTTTTCTATAACTTGCACCAAATCTCTATCGTTTGGAATGATATAAACTTCGCCTTTTTTTATGTCCCTATTCTTAAATTCTGTAATGACTTCATAGTAAAATCCAAAATCTTTGCAAAAATTCTCAAACCCAATTTTCATACCCAGTGGTTCCCTAAATCCAGGAAAAATTAAAATTATATTCTCGTATTTGTTCAATTTATTCTTTCCGAGTACTAAGCAATTGTAGATGTCCTTTTGATGGTTTTGATATATTGCCGGAAAGGATATTAATTCTGGATTTGTTTGGTCTAAAATAAAAACTTCATTTACTGGTAGGGTTTTTATAGCTGTTGCTGCACCGATTAAATTTGTGGGCATTATAATGTATTTGGTGTAATTGCCATTGCTGTCATCGATTAGTTTTTGAAAAACTTTGGTGTTAAAATGATGAAAATAAATATCAACCTGAATGCCCTTTCCAATGTGAATTAAAAAAGAATTATATAGGTCTTCTTTGAAACTATTTAGTTCGTCGAAAAGTAAAAAAATCCGTTGTTTTATGCTGATTTCAGTGCTTTTTACATAGTATCCCTTTCCCAGAATAGCATAAATTATGCCTCTTTTTTTAAGTTCTTCATAGGCTTGCAATACAGTATCTCGTGACAAAGAAAACTCAAGACAAACCTTGTTTATTGAGGGTAGTTTTTCGTCTTTTTTTAAGCTTCCTTCTTCTATTGTTTTTTCAACTGAAGAGATGATTTGTTTGTATTTGGGGATGCCCTTGTTATTGTGAATTTGTATGAATTTCATTAAGTACTATTTTTTTCTGCAATTTACTAAATAAACCGGTAGGTACTGGTATGTAAAAGTAAATAATTAGTATAAATTTGTTTTTCATATTTACTAAAAAAAGAATGCAAATTAAACATATCTAACATTTTGTTCGATATAATATTATGAAATCATTTGGTCTAAATGGGTTTGAGTGTTTTATCAGTTTTTTTAAATTGACTTGTAACAACGGAACCAAAATCATTATTAATGTAGTTACAAGACTATTTACGTATTTAAAAACACCTTTAAATGAAATCCTTTTATTGAATTTTGTTTCAGAAATAAGTAAATCATTTAACCCAAAATACACTTATAAATTTCAATTGATTAATATAAACATTACCAAAAAGAGTAAGCCATATAAAAACACAAGATTATGAATGATATTTTAATTAAAAAAACTACCGATTTTTTTCGGAAAACGTTTAATTCTGATGCTGACAAAGTGGTTTTGTCTCCAGGGAGAATAAACATCATTGGGGAACATATTGATTATAATGACGGATATGTTTTGCCGGCGGCTATTGATAAAATTATTTGCTTTGCTTTCGAAAAAAATAACACAAACACGGCCAACATTCAAGCTATTGATTTGAATGAATCTGTTGGAATCGATGTGACGAAGGAAGCCGTATTGAGCGATGTTGTTTGGACAAATTATTTGCGTGGAGTCTTATTTCAATTGAAACTGAAAGGCTATGAAATTGGTGGTTTTAATTGTGCTTTTAGCAGCAATATCCCAACGGGTTCAGGTTTGTCTTCCTCTGCCGCATTGGAATGTGGATTTTTATTCGGAATTAACGAAATGTTTAATTTGGGAATTAAATCAATTGACATTGCTTTAATGGGACAAAGTGCCGAACATTGGGTAGGTATCAATTGCGGAATTATGGATCAGTTTTCCAGCGTAATGGGATTAGAAAATAAAGTGATAAAAATTGATTGCCGCACATTGGATTATACTTATCACGACGCGAATTTTGTTGATTACTCTTTAATATTATTCGATAGTAACGTAAAACATTCATTATTTACTTCGGAATACAATAATCGACGCATCGAATGTAACGAAGGATTGAGTATCATCAAAGAAAACTATCCTGAAATTGAAAGTTTCCGTGACTGTGATGTGGATCATTTAATGAATTTGAAATCCAAAATGTCGGACAATGTTTTCAAAAGAAGTTTGTATGCTGTAAAAGAAATCAAACGTGTGATCCAAGCTTGTGAAGCTTTAGACAAGGGAGATATCAAAACATTAGGAAAATTAATGTTTGAAACCCACGAAGGATTATCCAAAGATTATGAAGTGAGTTGTGCCGAATTAGACTATTTGGTAGATTTGGCCAAAGCCGAAGAGGATGTAATTGGCTCAAGATTAATGGGAGGTGGATTTGGTGGATGTGCCATTACTTTAGTCAAAAAGGGAAGCGAAGCAGTGATAAAAGAAAAATTCACCAAATTATACTTAGACAAATTTAATATCGATTTAAAAATTTATGATGTGAAAGTTTCTAACGGAACCTCATTATATAAAAATTAATTGCAATGAAACGCCCAAGACAATCGTCATTGACACATAAGAAAATGTTTATAGGCGTTCCATCTTCCAATAAAAAACAAATAGTAAAAACAGATGAAAAAATTTGATATATACGAAGATCCGCACAGAAGATTTAATCCGTTAATCAACGAATGGGTATTGGTTTCTCCACATCGGGCAAAACGTCCTTGGCAAGGTCAAAAAGAAACTGTTGCAAGTGATGGAAGGCCAGAATACGATCCGGAATGTTATTTGTGTCCCGGAAACGTTCGTGCCAATGGAGAAATAAATCCACAATACACCAGTTCTTTTGTGTTCGAAAATGATTTTGCCGCTTTGAAACAAGAAGAAATTGAGTTCGAAGAAAGTACAGAGGCTACTTTCTTTAAAGCTAAACCCGAAAGAGGTATTTCCAGAGTGGTGTGTTTCTCTCCGAAACACAATATCACTTTACCAGAAATGGATTTGCCAACAATTGAAGAAATCATTCGTACTTGGCAAAGAGAATATACCGATTTGGGAAATGTTGATTACATCAATTACGTACAAATTTTCGAAAACAAAGGAAGTGTTATGGGTTGCAGTAATCCGCATCCACACGGTCAAATTTGGGCGCAGTCTTCATTGCCAACACAAATCGAAAAAACACAAAATAGTCTAAAAAATTATTTTGATAAAAACGGAAGCAACTTGCTTTTGGATTATTTAGCAAAAGAATTAGAAGCGAAAGAGCGTATCGTAATCGAAAACGAACATTTTGTGGCTTTAGTCCCTTTTTGGGCAATTTGGCCTTTCGAAACTTTGATTGTGTGCAAACGTCACGTCACAAAAATAACCGATTTTAATGCAGAAGAAGTAGCGGCTTATGCTCTAATTTTAAAACAATTGACATCGAAATACGACAATCTTTTTGAAACTTCTTTTCCTTATTCATCGGGGATTCATCAAGCGCCGACCGATGGAAACGAGCATCCTGAATGGTTGTTTCACATGCACTTTTACCCACCGTTATTGCGTTCCGCTTCGGTTAAGAAATTTATGGTAGGTTACGAAATGATGGGAGAATCTCAACGAGATATCACTGCTGAGAAAAGCGCTCAAATGCTAAGAGATTTATCAGATATACATTATAAAAGTAAATAAGACATGAAAGTATTAGTAACAGGAGGACTTGGATTTATTGGCTCGCATACCGTTGTCGAATTGCAAAACGAAGGTTTTGAGGTGGTTATAATTGATAACCTTTCTAATTCTTCTGAAGATGTTTTAAAAGGGATTGTTGCCATTACAGGTAAAGAACCCATTTTTGAAAAATTGGATTTAAGAGAAAAAGCAGCCGTTCAAGATTTTTTTCAAAGACATCAAGATATTAGTGGCGTAATTCACTTTGCTGCTTCAAAGGCTGTTGGCGAAAGTGTTACGAATCCGTTATTGTATTATGAAAACAATATCGCATCTTTGGTTTATTTGCTTCAAGAATTAGAGAAAAAAGAGAAAGCTCAATTTATTTTTAGTTCCTCTTGTACGGTTTACGGTCAAGCCGATGTTATGCCAATTGACGAAAATGCACCTATCAAACCAGCAATGTCTCCCTACGGAAACACAAAACAAATAGGAGAAGAAATCATTACAGATGTTTCTAAAGTTAGCAATATTAATGCTATATTGCTTCGCTATTTTAATCCAATTGGGTCACATCCATCTGCAGAAATTGGTGAATTACCAGTTGGCGTTCCACAAAATTTGGTGCCATTTATTACCCAAACAGGTATTGGACTGCGAAAGGAATTGATGGTTTATGGAAACGATTATCCAACAGTTGATGGCACTTGTATTCGCGATTACATTCACGTTGTCGATTTAGCAAAAGCTCATGTGGTGGCTTTGCAAAGATTATTGGGAAATAAAAATGAAGAAAAAATTGAAATTTTCAACTTGGGAACAGGAGTTGGAAGTTCGGTTTTAGAAGTGATTTCAAGTTTTGAAAAAGTAAGTGGCAAACCTTTTCCTTATAAAATTGTTGACAGAAGAGAAGGCGATGTGACAATGGCTTATGCAAGTACGAACAAAGCAAATACAGTTTTGGGCTGGAAAACGGAATCTTCCTTAGATCAAGCAATGGAAAGTGCTTGGAAGTGGGAACAAAAAATAAGAACTAAATAATTTTATAACATAACAAAGATTTAGTACAAACCAAAATTAAATAAATAACAAAACGATTATGAATACATTACAAATTGCAGACTATTTAGTCTTTCTTGTTTACTTTTTTATAGTATCTGGATATGGTTATTGGATATACAAACGAAAGCAAACAGCTACTCATACTGCTTCACACGATTATTTTTTGGCCGAAGGATCACTAACTTGGTGGGCAATTGGAACTTCTCTAATCGCTTCAAACATTTCTTCTGAGCAATTTATTGCTATGTCTGGAAATGGATTCAAAATGGGTTTAGCAATTGCAACTTATGAGTGGATGGCAGCCCTGACTTTGATTATTGTAGCCGTATTTTTTATTCCGGTCTACTTAAAGAATAAAATATACACAATGCCACAGTTTCTTCATCAAAGATACAACGGTGACATTGCTATGATTATGGCCGTTTTCTGGTTGTTGTTGTATGTAATTGTAAACTTAACTTCGATTTTATATCTGGGAGCTTTAGCAATCAATGGAATTTCAGGAATCAATCTTGATTTATGTATGTATGGTTTAGCTTTCTTTGCAATTATTATTGCACTTGGAGGAATGAAAGTAATTGGTTATACCGATGTTATTCAGGTGGTATTTTTAATTTTCGGAGGCTTAGTAACAACTTATTTAGCATTGGATAAAGTAGCCGAATTAAATGGTCAACACGGAATGCTTCAGGGATTCAATTATATGATGGATCAATCAGGGGATCATTTTCATATGATATTTGAAAAAGACAGCCCGAACTTCCCAAGTTTACCTGGACTTACAGTTTTATTTGGTGGTATGTGGATTGTTAATTTAAATTATTGGGGTTGTAACCAATATATAACTCAAAGAGCTTTAGGAGCTGATTTAAAAACGGCTAGAAGTGGAATTTTATTTGCTGCTTTCTTAAAATTATTAATGCCAGTGATAGTTGTTTTACCCGGAATTGCAGCATATGTAATTTATATGAAAGGTGGTTTGCAAACCGAATTGTTAGGTCCTGATGGAGTTTTAAATCCAGATCGTTCTTATCCGGTTTTATTAAATCTATTGCCTGTTGGTTTAAAAGGATTATCATTCGCTGCCCTTACTGCAGCTGTAGTAGCTTCATTGGCTGGTAAAGTAAATAGCATCTCGACAATTTTTACATTGGATATTTACAAGAAAAAAATTGATGTAGATTGTAGCGAAAAGAAAATGGTTCGTGTAGGTAAATGGGCTGTACTAGTTGCAATGTTATTAGCCGTAGTTATTGCTCCGCACTTAGGAATTGATAAAAAAGGGGGATTCGAATTTATTCAAGAGTACACAGGATTTGTAAGTCCGGGTATTTTCGCAATGTTTATATTAGGGTTCTTTTGGAAAAAAACAAGTTCAAATGCCGCTATGTTTGCCACAATTGGAGGTTTTGTTTTGTCAGTTGTTTTCAAATTCCTTCCTAAAATAATGAATTTAGAATTTTTACATTCAACTGGTTTTTCTGCTTTAGTTCAACAAGAAGATGGAACAAGTATTTATGAAATTCCATTTTTAGATCGTATGGGATTTGTATTTGCAATTTGTGTGGCTGTTATGGTTATTATCAGTTTAATAGACGACAAACGTGGCGTAAAATCTAAAGGTTTAGAAATAGATGCCACTATGTTCAAAGTGAACAATGCCTTTTTAGCTGGATCATTAATTATCTGTGGAGTTCTAGTCGCATTATATTCAATTTTCTGGTAGAATAACAAAAAAACAATGGAAATCGATAATTTAAATAAAACAAATTTCAATAAAACAATTGACAATCAGGAAGTTTCTCTTTTTTCTTTGAAAAACAAGAATGGATTTGTTTGTCAAATTACCAATTACGGGGCACGACTCGTTTCATTTTTCGTGCCCGTAAAGGATAAAGCTCCTATTGACGTAGTCTTAGGCTACGATTCAATTGATAATTATCAAAAAGATGATTTTTATTTGGGAGTTATAGCCGGCCGTTATGCCAATAGAATTGCTAACGGCAAATTTTCTTTGGAAGGTAAAGAGTATTCTTTATTCGTAAATAATGGTCCTAACTCACTCCATGGAGGGAAAAAAGGATTTGATAAAGTGGTTTGGAAAGCATCGCCCTTTTTTAATGAAAGGGAAGAAGAAGCCCTTGAATTAAGCTATCTTTCAATGGATGGTGAGGAAGGTTTTCCTGGAAACTTACAAGTAAAAGTAATCTATACTTTGACCAACGACAATGAAATAAAAATAGATTATGAAGCGGTGACAGATGCCAAAACGATTCTTAACCTAACTAATCACGCTTATTTTAATTTAAATGGAGCCGGTGAAGGAGCTATAAAGTCGCATGATTTGGTACTAAATGCAGATTCTTTTACGCCAACCGATGCTGGTGCGATTCCTACCGGAAAAATTCAAAGTGTTTCAAACACTCCAATGGATTTTAGAATGGCTCACAAAATTGGAGAGCATATCAATGAGGATTATATCGAATTGAAACAAGGAATTGGTTACGACCACAATTGGGTGTTAAACAAGAAAAACAATGAGTTAAGTTGGGCCGCAACTGTTTATGAGGCTTCTACCGGAATAGAGTTGAAAGCTTTCACTACCGAGCCTGGTGTGCAGTTTTACTCTGGTAATTATTTGAATATAAATAATGGTAAAAATTCAAAATCATATCCCACTCGTTCGGGATTTTGTCTCGAAATGCAGCATTTTCCAGATTCTCCAAACCACGATAATTTTCCAAGTACTGTGTTGAATCCTGGAGAAATATATACTCAGACCACAGTTTATCAATTTGAAGTGAAATAAAGAATAATAAATTTTTATTGAAAACATTAGTTTAGATTGTACATTTGTAGCAGAAAAATCGACCTATTGGTTTGATATTCTTTACGAATAGGCAACTGAAAAAGCCATTCTGAAAAGAGTGGCTTTTTTATAATTATAAAAAATAATGTTATGGCTCATAAAGCAGGTTTTGTAAATATCATCGGAAATCCAAATGTTGGAAAATCAACCTTGATGAATGCCTTCGTTGGCGAAAGATTATCCATCATCACCTCAAAAGCACAAACTACTCGACATAGAATTCTTGGGATAGTAAACGGCGAAGATTTTCAATTAATCTTGTCCGATACACCGGGAATCATAAAGCCCGCTTATGAAATGCAGGAATCGATGATGAACTTCGTGAAATCTGCTTTTGAAGATGCCGATATCTTGATTTATATGGTCGAAATTGGTGAACAAGAACTGAAAGACGAAGCTTTTTTCAATAAAATTATCCATTCGGAAATTCCGGTTTTGTTATTGTTGAACAAAATTGATAACTCCAATCAAGAGCAATTAGAAACCCAAGTAGCTTTTTGGACGGAAAAAGTTCCTAATGCCGAGATTTATCCAATATCAGCCTTGCAAAATTTCAATGTTCCCGAAGTTTTTCAAAGAATAATCGAATTGTTGCCAGAATCTCCAGCTTATTATCCAAAAGATCAATTAACCGACAAACCGGAACGTTTCTTCGTAAACGAAACCATCCGTGAAAAGATCTTGTTGAATTACAGCAAAGAAATTCCGTATGCCGTGGAAATCGTAACCGAAGAATTCTTTGAAGACGAAAACATCATCCGAATTCGTTCGCTAATTATGGTGGAGCGTGATACCCAAAAAGGAATTATCATCGGTCACAAAGGAGCTGCTTTGAAGAAAGTAGGAATGGACGCTCGCGCCGATTTAGAGAAATTTTTCGGTAAACAAATTCACATCGAATTGTACGTAAAAGTGAATAAAAACTGGAGAAGCAATGCGAATATGTTGAAACGTTTTGGGTATAATAATTAAGTTTTAGTAATTATCTGAAACCAAATGAAACAGAACATTATGGTTAATAAAAAGACGAAAATTTCGAGTCAAATTTGGTTTGCCCTTTTGTCTATACTTCTTGCTTTCTTATATTTTATACCTAAAGAATTAGTGTATCCCAAATATAAAATCCTTGATTTAATTGTTTTTAGTTTACTTTTTTTTGTTCTTCCTTTTTTAGTATACAAAATTATAGATTCTGGAAATTTAAATTCAAATAAGTATTTATTGTTAAGTCCATTATCGGTACTTATTATAGTACCTTTATTTGGATTTTTTTTAGAATATAGAGATTCAAATGATTTAATGGAAAACGGGATACAGACAAAATGTATAGTAATTGACAAAAAAAAATCTAAAAACGATTGGCTATTTAAATGTCGATTTTATGCTAATGATTTAGAATTTGAAACATCATATTCAACAGACGAAAAAAACATTTATAATATTGGAGATGTATTAAAATTAAGATACAACAAGGAATATCCGAGAATGAATGAATTAGAAATAAACTTAAAAAAATAAAAGTATTTCAAATTCAACTAAAGATTTCCGATATTTTGCCATCTGATATCTTCCAACTTTTTTAGCCCCGATTGCAACGGAAATCCTTTTTTGAGGTTTTTACCGAAAAAAAGATTGAAGTGTAAAGCGGGAAATAGCTCCAAGAAAAAACTACGATTCCAAAATCTCCAAAAACTTCCCTTCCAATTCATTCATTTGTCCATTGCCTCTGAATCGGATTTGTTTGGCTATGAAGTACAGCAAAAACCAAACAATAACCATCATTAGCATTACGAGAAAATCCATTGTTGTCGAATTTTTCAAAACATAGTCGGAGTAGGCGATACCCGCGAAAATCACAAAAATTCCCGCTACCATAAAATGCAGAAACATAAAAAGTGTCCATAAAGTGGGATCTGGACCAAATAATCCTCGGATATGTGTTTCGTTATTTTCTTTTGGTTCCAATTCTAAATGCAAATGGGGCGACCAATATTCGCGTTTTCCCTCGGGAATATTCATCCAAATGTGATTGTGTTTGGTCTTTAGATGACAATCTTCGGTGCAGTTCACTTTATAATTTTCGAATTTTTGACGAATGGATTCAATATTTTCTTGGACATCTTTGTAAAAACGCAAGCGAAGTCTGATTTCATTATTGGCATCCATAACAGTATTCTTTAGGTTCGAAATTACTAAAAGCACCGCAAAATAGTAAAAAAATTGATAGTATGGTATTTAACACTACCTTTGCAAAAAATTAAAATACTGCATTTTGGATTTATAAGTTATAGGAATTTAGGGAACTAGATTCTAAAATTTGAAATCTAAAATCTAAAATTCAAAAAAATGAATAATATTGTTGCGATAGTAGGAAGACCTAATGTAGGGAAATCAACCCTTTTTAATAGGCTGATACAAAGAAGAGAAGCTATTGTAGATTCAGTATCTGGGGTGACCCGAGATAGAAACTATGGTAAAAGCGAGTGGAACGGAAAGGAATTTTCAGTAATTGATACTGGTGGATACGTTCGTGGATCGGATGACGTTTTCGAAGGTGAAATCCGCAAACAAGTGGAATTAGCCATTGATGAAGCTGATGTAATTATATTTGTCGTGGATGTCGAAGAAGGCATTACGCCAATGGATGATATCGTTGCAAGACTTTTGCGTAAAGTAAAAAAACCTGTTTTACTTGCTGTAAATAAGGTAGATAATGCCATGCGTGAAAAGGATGCTCTTGAATTTTACAACCTTGGTTTAGGTGAATTTTTTACTTTTGCCAGTATTTCAGGAAGTGGAACAGGAGATTTGTTAGATGCTTTGATTGAAGCTTTTCCAGTGAAACCAGAACCCGTTCAAGAAGAAGTTATTTTGCCTCGTTTTGCAGTTGTAGGCCGTCCAAATGCCGGAAAATCTAGCTTTATAAATGCTCTGATTGGTAAAGAACGTTTTATGGTTACCGACATTGCGGGAACAACTCGTGATGCCATTGATACCAAATTTGACCGTTTTGGATTCGAATTTAACTTGGTAGATACTGCCGGAATTCGTCGTAAAGCGAAAGTGAAGGAAGACTTAGAATTTTATTCTGTGATGCGTTCCGTTCGTGCGATTGAGCACGCCGATATTTGTATCCTGATTATTGATGCCACTCGTGGATTTGAAGGTCAAGACCAAAGTATTTTTTGGTTGGCCGAAAAAAATCGAAAAGGAGTTGTCATCTTGGTAAACAAATGGGATTTGGTCGAAAAAGACACGATGTCAACCCGTGATTACGAAGCTAAAATTAGAGAAGAATTAATGCCATTTACAGATGTGCCGATTCTTTTTGTTTCCGCACTAACAAAACAACGTTTGTTGAAAGCATTGGAAGCAACAGTTCAGGTTTTCGAAAATAGAAAACAACGAATTGCAACTTCAAAATTCAACGAATATATGTTGAAAGTAATCGAAGCGTATCCGCCACCAGCCACAAAAGGAAAATACGTGAAAATTAAATACTGTATGCAGTTGCCAACATTAACACCACAATTTGTGTTTTTTGCTAATATGCCACAATATGTAAAGGAACCTTACAAAAGGTATCTCGAAAACAAGATCAGAGAAAACTGGGACTTCTCAGGAGTACCAATCGACATCTATATTAGAGAAAAATAAAACGAATCCCGAGCAATCGGGATTTTTTGTATCTTGTGGGTTCTATAGTGTGAATTGTAATAAACACAGTCAACTCTATTTGTCACGCTGGAAGCGTCTCAGCTATTTTGCTCCCAAGCTTTGAGATGCTTCTAGCGTGACAAGTAGCAGGAAAAAATAAATAAAATCTATAAAACACAATTAAACCTTTTATCTATTTCTGTGTCTTACTTTTTTACACAACAAAGCATCTCAATGGCTAAAATATATTCTTTTTTATTTCTTCTGTTTTTCTTTTTCTCTGCAAATGCTCAAAATGAAGTTGTTATAAAAGCAACGGTGTATGATATTAATACACAAGTTCCACTTGAATTGGCGACAGTGTATTTTTCGAATGTTAAAGATTCTACTGTTATAGAGTATACTACTACCGATAAAAATGGAGTTTTTAAAATTTCGACCAAAAAATACGATAAACCTGTTTTTTTAAAGGTGAATTATATGGGGTATCAACCTTACATTGAGGAACAAAATTCACTTTTAGAGAGCAAAGATTTTGGAAAATTATATTTGTTACAAAACACAAAAGAATTGAATGAGATTGTTATCAAAAGTGAAGCACCTCCAGTTCGTGTAAAAAAAGATACTTTAGAGTTTAACGCTTCTTCTTTCAAGGTTCGGCCAGATGCCAATGTCGAAATTTTGCTGAAACAATTGCCAGGATTCGAAGTGGATAATGAGGGAAAAATAACTGTGAACGGAAAAGAAGTGACGCAATTTTTAGTAAACGGCAAAGCATTTTTTGATAAAGACGGTGCCATAGCTTTAAAAAATTTGCCCGCCGATTTGATAAGCAAAGTACAGGTCTCTGATTTTAAAACCAAAAAAGAGGAGTTGTCCAAACAAGAGTCTAGTTCTGATTATTCCAGCATCAATTTAACCATTGACGAAAAGAAAAACAAAGGATATTTCGGAAAATTCTTGGGAGGATATGGAACCGATGATCGGTATGAAACCAGTCTTATCGTCAATTTTTTTAATAACAAACAAAAGATTAGTGTATTGGCTTCGGCCAATAATATCAATTCTACGGGTTTTTCGCAAGACGAAGTATTTGATAGTATGGGTGGTGGAAGAAATGCCAGTGGCAATGCAAGAACTACCGTGGGCAAAGGGATTACGGAATCTAATTTGGTTGGTTTTAATTATTCCGATGAATGGTCGAAAGATTTAGAAGCTAGTGCAAGTTATAATTTTTCGAATTCTGTTAACAAAAACGAAAGCAAATCCAATCAAGCCAATTTTCTACCAACGGGAACTATTTTTACCGAATCTGGTTCGAAAGCAAGAAGTGAAAATACTGGAAACAAGGCCAATTTTGAATTTGAATATAAAATAAATCCCACCATACGAATTGTGGTTATTCCAAGAGTCGATCAAACACGCACCAATAATCTTTCTGAATCTTCCAGTTTTTCAATGGATGAAAATGAGATTTCTTTGAATGAAAGCACCTCAAAATCGTACAGAGAAAGTACGGCTACTAATTTTGCAAACTCCATAAACTTTAATAAAACATTCGAAAAAAAAGCTCGGAATTTGAGTTTTGAATTCAATAATAATAATACAAATAACGATTCGGACGCTTTAAATCTTTCGGAAACTATTTTTTATCAAGGCAGTAAACCCAACGATGAGAGAAATCAAAACAGCAAGACGGATAATGCTTATGATTCTTACTCGGCCGATATTGAATACACTGAACCCATAACGGATTCGTTGCGAATTAGAATAGGTTCCGATTTTGGCTGGTCGGAAGCTATAAATGACATCAAAACATTCGATTATGATGCCACTTCCCAATCGTATTCTGATCTAAATGATTTACAAACAAATTATACTACTTCAACTAAAAATTCTATTGCACCTAAAGTTGGGATTACTTACGAAAAAAATAATTTTACTTTTAATTTGCATTCCAGCACTTCCATTATCGATTTTGACAATCACTCTTTATATCTTAATAAAATAACCGATTTGAATCAAAAATATGTTTTGCCTTATGGAAGAGCACAAATCAGATATAAATTAGACCGATCAAAATTTGTTACTTTGAGATACGATTATTCCAGCAGCCTTCCTTCTTCAACTCAATTGATGCCCGTGGCAAATTTAGCTAATCCTTTGAACACGATTATAGGAAATCCAAATTTGAATCCAAACGAAAAAAATAGTGTCAACCTTAATTACAGGAATTTTGATATGCGAACTCGCTCGGGCTATTCCTTGTATATGAGAGCGGATTTTTTTGATAGCGAAATAGTGTCGAGTTCGGTTTATGACGATAGTGGAAAACGGAACACTACTTATAAAAATGTTACGGGCACTTACACCACTTCTATTGGAGGAAATTGGAACCAAACCATAAAAGAAGAAGCTCATGTGCTGAGATACGGTTTGAGCATAAATGGTAATTATTCATTGGACAAAGGGTTTACCAACGCTGTTTTGTATGAGGCAAAATCATTGGGAATCACCCCAAGAGTTTACTTTTCGTATGATTATGGCGAGTTGCTTACCGTTGCACCTTCCTATGGTTTGTCTTATAACGAATCGAAATATACCAACTCATCTCTTAACGCCAGTTCGAATGTTGTTCATAGAATAAATTTGCAAACCACCAATTATTGGCCTAAGAATTGGGTTTTTGGAAACGATTTTGGATATACCTACAATTCGAACATTTCGAATGATTTTAAAAAAGATTTTTATTTATGGAACACGAGTTTGTCGTATGGTTTCTTCGACAAAAAAATGACTTTAAAAGTAAAAGTCTATGACGTTTTGAATCAAAATCAAAGTGCCACCAGAACCATTTCGCCAACAACGATTCGCGATGAAGAAAACACGGTTTTAAAACGCTATGCAATGTTTTCTTTGGCATATAAATTGGGGAATTTTGGAGGAAAAGAAAATCGTTCCCGAGGATCTAGAAATAGAGGAATGGATAATATGGATTAATTTTTCAACTAATTTATAATTAATCGATTAATGATTAAACCATTAGAGTCTATCTGAGTCTTATAAATCTAAACTTAAAAATGAAAATAAAAATGAAGAAATTAATTATCGCAGCATTATTGGTTATAGGTATTTCCTCTTTTGCACAAGAAACTCAACCAGAGAAAAAATCAAACAAAGGACAACAAAAAGAAAAAATGTCCCCAGAACAAAGAAATCAGGCTTTGTTGGATAGAATGACAACCGAATTGAAATTGGATGCCAGTCAACAAGAGCAAATCAAACCGATTATTGCGGAACAAACCGCTAAACTTCAGGCAATGAGAGACCAACGAATGGCTAATAATGCTAAAGAGTTGACCAGCGAAGAACGCAAAGCCCTAATGCAGAAACGAAACGAAGAAAAATCGGCAACAGATGCCAAATTGAAAGCCATATTGACTCCTGAGCAATTCAAAAAAATGAAAGAAAATGAAGCGGCCAATAGAGAAAAAATGAGAGAAGCCAGAGAGAGCCGACAAGGTGGTGAAGGAAGACAAGGTGGCGGAGAAGATAAAGGAAACCAACCGCAAGAATAGTCGATTTTTTATCGCAATAATTTAAAATAATTCCCAAACGCAATCTCGTGTTTGGGAATTTTTTTGTTACTTCTTTTTCTGAAGATTGATTTTGTGAAATAAGGTAAACCGAATAATATTCCGATTGAAATAATCAACACCGCTGGCACGTTGCTGAAAACTGTTTAAATATCCCAATTCAAGAGCAATGTTTTTGTTGATGCCGTAGTGCAAAGCGGCATAAATCCGGTTTTGGTCAAAGGTGTTTTTTACAACATTTTCTCCCCCATTGAACATTAATTCATCATAGACAATAGCTTTTAAAAACTGGTTTTCTTTTTTCCAGAAGGAATATTCCCCTTGAATTCGATATCTGAATCTCCAAAAGAAAGTCGTTCCCGGAAGCAATCCATCTTTATTGGCATTGTGAAAAAAGCGTTCTTCTACCTGAAATCGTTGGAGCAATGTGAATTTATTGAAATCTTTTTTCCAAATGATGTCTTGCTGACCCCTGTATTCGGGTACATTGAAATCATAATTAATTTCGGGATCTTGTGTGGCAACGGAGAAATAAGCAAATCCAGCTCCTATTTCAATTTCGGGATTTATTTTATGACGTCCTTGAATTCGAAACGCATATGAATTTTCTTCAACAGGATTTATAAAAATACGATTGTCAAATTCGGTATGTACGGACCATTTGTCATTTATAGTCAAGAGGTTGTAATATCGTGTCCAAAGCAAACTTTGGTGATCTACATTTTTTTCGGTTTGTGCATACAAAAAGCTGCAAGTCACAATCAGAAAAATAGTTTGGATAAATTTCATTCAGTTCAATTCAAATTTCGGCAAATTTAAACAAACTTAATTTAAGAGGATTTTATTTTTTTACGAGCAATGATGATTGTAAATCATATCAATTTAGAAATGAAAAACCCATCAAAAATCAATTTGATGGATCTCAGATTCAATTGTTTATTGGTGTTACAAAGAATATTTCAAAGTTATTCCATAAGTTCTTTGATCTCCTAATACTCCAGCATAGTGTCCTGAATTTCCACCAGCAGGTAATAACTGTTCGTAATAATCTTTATTCAAAAGGTTACGTCCCCAGATGCTAGCTGACAAACCATCTGATACACGAAAACCGAAACGACCATTGAAAATGGCATAACCTGGCACTACTAAATATTTTGATGCCGAAGGACTTGAGGAGAATTCAGAACGGGCATAACCATCAAGAGCTACGAAAAATTTTCCAATGTTTCCGAAGAATTTAGCGTTTTGGGTATATTCAGCACCTAAACTTCCAGCCCATTTTGAAGCACCTGGCAAATCAGTTCCTGATACATCTTTAAAAGATACTGCAGCTCCAGTTTCTTCTAATGGAAGTGGAGCGTTAGTGAATTTCACATATTTTCCATCAGTATAAGTTGCAGCTCCATTAACAGAGAAATGTTTGTTAATGATAAAACTAGCATCTAATTCTACCCCTTTTACACGTACTTGATCTGCATTGGCAAGATAGCCACGATTTACCCCTAATTCAGCAGCTTGAACATTGGTTTGGTAATCTGTGATGTCAGTGTTAAATAAAGTCAGGTTCAAAATAGAATTTTTAATTGGAGAGGTTTTTACTCCTACTTCATAATGATTTACATCTTCAGGCTTAATTACAGCAAGGTCAAGAGCTGGTTGACCAGCAACGGTCGGAAGTCCGGCAACGTTCACACCAATGGGTTTATAACTTTTGGCATAAGTAGCATACGCATTGATTTTGTTAGTCACTTTATAATTCACAGTTAAATTCCCTGAAAAGTCGGTGTCGTCTTCCCCTGCTTTAAAAGCTTGGTCCGTATAAACTAATCTTTTTAATGCAATTAATGCTGGATCTGTAGTTTGAAGACCTCCGTATGTTTTACGGTCATAATCAGCATCTTTGTTGTCATAATTGTATCGTAAACCTGGGAGTATGTGTAATTTCTCTGTTACGACCCAGTCCAATTGACCAAATACAGCAGCACTGGTAGAATGTATTTTGGCATTGGTGTGTATTCCGTATCCTTCAAAAAGACCAGGAGTTTTCCATAATGCTGTGTTGGTAGTACTTTGTGAAAAACGCCATTGCGCATTTCCAGACTCTTCAACACCTTTTGTTTTTGACGTTTGGTCAATAAAAAACACACCCACAACACCACTTAATTTAGAGCTAAGTTTTCCAGCATAACGAAGTTCTTGAGTAAATTGGGTTTGTCTAGAAGGATTTTGTGATTTTGCCAATACTTGTAATCCTGTAAAATCTCTGTCATTGGATGGATCCCAAGTCCAAAAACGCCAAGCAGTAGTTGAAGTCAATGTTCCTTTTCCCATTTTAGAATCAATGTTCAAAGAGGCACCCCCTAAATCTTGTCCCGAACGCCAAGGAGTATCGTGATCGATTTTTCGATCAAAAGCATTCAAACTTGGCAATTTGTAATTCAAATCAGCAATGATGGCGTTAAATTGGCGGTAAGCAGCTCTTTGAGTTGGAGCAACACCAGCAACCACTTGAGCATATCCGTCAGGACGTTGTGTTGTAATATCAGCAGCCAATGTAATATTGGTATTGTCTGTCGGAGTAAAAAGCAACTGCCCTCTAATTCCTTGGTTGTTCAGTGTATTTGTTGGTCTACCTGTTACGATGTTCTCGATTAAACCATCACGTTGTGTACCTGAAAAAGACAAACGACCGGCAATTTTTTTAGCTAAAGCTCCTGTAACAGATGCTTTGGCTTGAATGTATTGGTAATTACCATAACTCACTTCAAAGTCAGCACCTGAAGTAAAACTTGGCTTGCGAGAAGTAATGTTAAAAGCACCTGAAGTTGTATTTTTTCCAAATAAGGAACCTTGTGGACCACGTAAGACTTCAATTCGATCGACATCAATAAAATCCAAAGTGGTTGCTGCGGGACGAGCATAATACACACCGTCTACATAAAACCCCACTCCCGGATCAATGCCATCATTGGTCAATCCGTAAGGAGAACCAAGACTTCGAATGTTTATCCCTGTATTTCTGGGATTGGAGGAATACAATTGAACTGATGGAACCAATTCTTTGATACGATTCACGTTAAAAGCTCCTGCTTGTTCGGCTTGTTTACCTGTAACTACTGATATAGCAATAGGTACATCTTGTACTTTTTCTATTCTACGTCTTGAGGTAACCACTACTTCTGATAGTACTTTTTCTTCACCAGTCGCGATAACAATTACTAATGGTTTTGTATTCGTAGGGAGTTCGGTTATTCTAAGTTCTTTTGTGTTATAACCTGCATATTGTACAATAATAGTAAAAGGAAGTGCTTTGGCATCAATACTAAAATTACCATTAGCATCTGTAGTTGTAGTATTGAGAGTTCCTTTCACCACTATATTAACACCTTCTACTGGTGAATCTTGTTCGTCTTTGACGACTCCTTCTAGAGTGCTTTGAGAATAGGATGTGGCGAAAATTAATATAAAAATTAAAGCCGAAATTGTTTTGTTATAAGTATTTATCATTATTATATAAATTATATGTAATTAGTAGAGTTTAAATGAAATTTTTTAAAGCCAACACATACACATCATTTTATAATCTTGTTTTTTGATTTTTATTAGTTTCTTTTTAGAGATTTGTTTTTTTGAAACAGCGAAATTGTTTTGCTTCGTTTTCATACGTTTAAATTTGTCTTGTTAATACTGCGTTAATTTGGGGCAAATATATAATTAATTCTATAAAACTAGTAGAGTTTAAAAAATATTTTTTTATTTTTTTGCTAAAGAAGCGATAGTAATGCCTTCCATTGCTACCAAAGTTTTTTCTCTAACAGCAATTAAACCCAGTCTTAATAGGCATTCCGACTCGGTTTTACAATCCACACAAGGTTCGTAAAAATTTAAAGAAGCACAAGGTAGGAGCGCAATTGCCCCATCAAATAATCGATGAATATCGGCCAATGTTATTGTGCTTTTGGATTTTATCAGATAATAACCTCCTAATTTTCCCTGTTTGCTACTTACAAAATGGCCTCTTTTTAACTCCAATAAGATTTGTTCCAAAAACTTTTTGGGAATGTTAGCGCCTTCAGCAATTTCTATAGTCCTGGCAATATAACCTTCTTCTTGCTGGGCTAAGTAAAGTAGCGCTTTAAGGGCGTATTTTGTTTTTTGTGAGAGCATTGGTGTTAAATTTAGCTTTTACAATATTCAGTAATTAATGGTTTAGCTTCTAAATAACCAAGGTTAAGTGATTTTTTTAAATCGGAGCAATAATCTCTTTTAATTTTAAAATTAATAAAATAGAGAGCTCTATTGTAATATCCCTCAGGGTCATTTGGAGTTAAAATAATCACTTGGTCAAAATCATTTATAGCATCTTTTAAATTAAGCATAGCTTTTGAAATTGCTCTATTTTGAAAGGCTTCAGCAAACTTAGGATTAATCTTTATGACTTTATCAAAATCTAAGATAGCTTCTTTGTGTAAATGTAATTCTTTTTTTAAGAGACCTCTGTTTTCATAAGCTGAAAGATATTCGGGATTGAGCTCAATACTTTTTGAATAGTCAGCTATTGCTCCATTCAAATCATTGATTTTTGATTTAGAATAGGCTCTATTGAAATAGGATTTTTTTAAATTGCCATTTAACGAAATGTTTTTGGTAAAATCTTCAATCGCATTTTTGAATCTTTTTAATTTCATATTTGAAATGCCTCTACTAAAATAAATTTTAGCATCATTTGGATCTATTGAAAGTGCTTTGTCATAATCAGAAATCGCCTCAAGATATTCTTTAGTTTCATAATAGCGATAAGCTCTAAAATAATAGTTTTCTGCACTAGGCTCTTGAATAATTAGGATGTTTAATTCTTCAATATCTTTTGTAATTTCTTTTTTCTCATCTTCATCAAAAACTTGTTGAGAATAAGATGTGAAATAAGAACATAAAAGAAATAAATAGAGGTAAATTTTCATAAAGGAATTCTAATTTGTTTTTTAAGACTGAACACTAAAAAGCTGAACACTGATTACTAAATTCTACCAACTTCCACCTGAACCTCCACCAGAGAAACCGCCTCCGCCAAAACCGCCACCAAAACCGCCTCCGCCGCCACCAAATCCACCACCTGATGAGCCGCCAAAACCTCCACCACCGCTATTTCGTCCCAAACTACTCAGCAGAATTACATCTAGTAAACTTGGTCCTCCACCAGAATTTCCAGAATTTCCGCCTCCATCTTTTTTATTTCTAGACGCAAGCACAAGAACGATGACAACTATAATTATTATAGGTAAAATCGGAAAATTTTTGTTTTTATTTTGTTTTCTTTCGCCTTTGTATTTTCCTTTGAAAACATCAAAAAGGGCATCGGCACCTTTGTCTAAGCCTTTGTAATAACTTCCAGCTTTAAATTCCGGAATGATAATGTTTCTGGTAATTTCTCCACCAATTCCAGCAGTTAATTTGTCTTCAAGACCATAACCAGGAGAGATCCAAATTTTTCTTTCGGCTTTCGCCAATAATATGATGACACCATTGTCATTTTCTTTGCTTCCGCCAATTCCCCAAGTTTGTCCCCATTTTGGAGTCAAAATCCCAATGTCTTCGCCTTTCAAACTTTCGATTGTAATAACGACGATTTGGGTTGAGGTAGAATCTGAATAGCGAATGAGTTTTTCTTCTAATTGTGTTTTTTCATCCGCGCTTAAAACATTGGCATAATCATAAACCGAAGTTTGGAAACTGGGTTTTTCAGGAATTGTAAATTGTGCAAATGTATTTGATACATTAAATAACACTAAAACGAAAAAAAGAATTTTTGAAATTCCTTGGTATTTCGTATCTCGTACTTCGTACTTCGTAATTTTCATTATCCTTTAGATATTTCGTTTGATAATTCATTGGTGTCACTTTCGTGAAAAGGAAAGTATTTTTGCAATTGTTCACCGGCTCTAGTGATGCCGTCAATTAGTCCTTGCTTGAAATTTCCATTTTTGAATTGGGCTGCCATAGCTTCTTTGGTACAATCCCAAAAGTCTTTTGGAACTACCTCGTTGATGCCTTTGTCTCCGCAAATAACGAATTTATGGTCATCTACGGCCACGTAAACCAAAACTCCGTTTTTGAGTTCGGTTGCATCCATTCCCAATTCATGAAAAACTTCCAAAGCCCTATCGTAAGGAACTTTGGAAGTTGTTTTTTCTATGTGAACTCTAATCTCGCCAGAAGTTTCCTTTTCAGCCATACGAATAGCTTCAACAATTGCTTGTTCTTCTTCAGTGGTTAAAAAATCTTCTACTTTTGACATTTTTTTGATTTAGAATTTTACTTCAACAGGTTTATCAGCACCTTCAACTGCTTTGAAATATGGTTTTTCTTTGTATTTTCCTAAAAAGATACTTTGTGGCATTGCCAATACATAACCATTGTAATCTTGAACCGATTCGTTAAAACGAGTTCTTGCAGTTAGAATTTGATTTTCTGTACTAGCCAATTCGTCTTGTAGTTTCAAGAAATTTTCATTGGCTTTCAAAGTTGGATATTGCTCTACACTAACCAATAATCTTGATAAAGATGAAGAAACACCAGATTGAGCCGAATTGAATGCAGCTAATTGTTCAGGAGTTACATTGGCTGGGTCGATAGTGATTGAAGTCGCTTTTGCTCTAGCTTCGATTACAGCAGTTAAAGTTCCTTTTTCGAAATCGGCAGCCCCTTTTACGGTGTTTACTAAATTCCCAATAAGGTCATTTCTTCTTTGGTAAGCCGTGTTTACATTTCCCCATTCTTTATTGACAGCTTGGTCTTTTTGCAAGCCTGTGTTCATTATTCCCATTACCCAAAAAGCAATGACTAATATTAATCCAATTCCAATAATCCAAGGTAAAAATTTTTTAAAATCCATTTTTGTTTAAATTTAAAGTTTAGTATTTATTTTTGATTTAATTTTTCAAAGTTCATTCTTGATATTCGTCAACTGTACTTTTATGCTTTCCAGTTTGCTGATAATGTCAAATTTATCCAAAGTTTTCTTTTGTCCTTCTTTCAAATGGGTTCTGGCACCTTCGAGTGTGAATCCTCTTTCTTTCACCAAATGATAAATCAATTGCAGATTTTTCACATCTTCGGGCGTAAACATTCTGTTGCCTTTGGCGTTTTTCTTGGGTTTGAGAATGTCAAATTCACTGTCCCAAAAGCGAATAAGCGATGCATTCACGTCAAAAGCCTTGGCTACTTCGCCAATGCTGTAATATCTTTTGTCTGCCGATAACTCTATATGCATAGTTTTTTTATATCAATAATTTTTTCTCTAAAATTCTGCCATCTGCAACCTGAAAACTAGTCAAATGATTGGTTTTCTTGATTAGCTAATTGTGCAATGGCAACATATTCTACCGCCGAAATATTGCCGTAATAAAAATTCAATGGATTTACGACTTTACCATTTTTATGCACTTCATAATGCAAATGTGGCCCTTCCGATCTTCCCGTACTTCCCACATAACCTATTATATCGCCGCGTTTAATTCGTTGTCCCGATCTGCATTTGTATCGGCTAAGATGCGCATATAAAGTTTCATATCCAAAACCGTGTCGAATTACAATATGATTTCCAAATCCCGAAGCCGTATTATCAGCTCTTTCCACAACGCCAT
>Ga0209717_1000810_pt1 | contig 36683 bp, 25 predicted proteins | sample AD_UKC048_MetaG_FD_184418 | JGI IMG/M metagenome (GOLD analysis project Ga0209717, IMG submission 184418) | Active sludge microbial communities of municipal wastewater-treating anaerobic digesters from USA - AD_UKC048_MetaG (SPAdes) (version 2) | ecosystem: Engineered > Bioreactor > Anaerobic >...
CCTGCACGGGACTGCTCGAAGTACAAGATAAATGGCGACCCGTTCTGCAATGCAATCAGGTGAGTACGGTTACCCTCACTGACGGAAATCCGGTTACGGTGGCAACTACTGATCTGTCGTTAACTGCAACAGATGCATGCGGTGGGGTAACACTTTCTCCGGATTCACTGGAATACACTTGCGACAGCCTGGGTATTCACACCATTCAGTTGACTGCCACCGACGAGTCGGGCAATACCGCCACCTGCCAGCATACCGTACTGGTCAATAGTCCGACCGGTTGTCAGGAATGTGTCGCTGCCTGCCCCGAATCGGTGACCGTTTCCTATACGGAAGGGAATCTGGTGTTGCTTCCGGCATTTCAAAATAATGACTGGAGCCTTTTCGACCCGTATGGTAATGCTGCTCTCGACCCGGCCTGCACGGCACTGGATTCAACCTATACCATCGAATTTCAGGCGGGCGCCTCTACCCAAAACTGGTTTACCCGGCGCTGGCACTGGCTGGATGGCGCCGGTCAGCCGGTCGAATGCGAGCAAACGATCACATTCCCGAATACGCATGCCGTCACTGTTCAAGGCAAAGTGTACATCGACGCCGACGGCGACTGCATCCCGGATGCCGGTGAATCCGGTTTGAACTATTTTCCCATCAAAGTAATCAAACAGCCTTCCGGACAAATAAATACTATTTATCCGAATGCCGACGGCACGTATACCGCCGTGATTGACTTTAGTGTAGCGGATGTTTCAGCGCAGTTGTTTCTGAACCTGCCGGGCGGTGTGAATTCCGTTTGCCCGTCCGCGATTCTGGTGCCGAACACACCGGGAGCACCGGCCTATAACTTCGATATTGGTCTGCATGTGGAAGGCAATTGCGCATTGATGCAGGTAGACGTCGGCGCTTACACTACCCGGAGTTGCTATACGAATTCTTATCTCGTACAGTATTGCAATGCCGGTCTGGATACTGCGTTCGACGCTTCCATTTCCCTGCATCTGGATCCCCGCATATTTATGCAGTCGGCAGGATTGCCTTACACAATTGATACGGCCGCAGCATCATATGTCTTCCATGTCGGAGATGTCCCCCCGTTTCAATGCAATTACTTTTTTTTCACGGCTTTCACGAAGTGCAGCGTTGATATCGGTCAGACGTTGTGCAACGAAGTAACGGCCTATCCGAACACGCCGTGCGGGGAACCCTCGGAAAACGTATTCATCACTACGACCGCCAATTGTACCGGCGACACCGTCAGCCTGGCGATCTGGAACCACGGCCAGCTCGATATGACTACGCCGTACAGTTACATCGTGGTTGAGGACTTTATCATGTACGATAATAATTCCTTCCAACTCGATGCAGGGGATTCCCTTACCATTAAAGTGCCCGCCAATGGCTCTACCTGGCGCATCGAGGCACAACAGTCGCCGGATTACCCGGAGGTGAGCGTTTCCGTAGCGGCAGTAGAAGGTTGCGGCGGACTGAATACGCCGGGTCTGATCAATGCTTTTTCGCAGTATGACAACCAGGGCTACTATGATCTGGATTGTTTCGAAGTGACCGCGTCGGTGGATCCCAATGATAAAACCGCCGTGCCGACGGGGTACGGAGATGAACATTTCATTCGTGCCAATGAGCAGATCGAATACCAGATCCGCTTTCAAAACACAGGAACTGATACCGCTTTTCTGGTAGAAATTGTGGATACGCTTTCACCGTTGCTTGATCCGCTCAGCCTGGAAGTCGGCGCAGCCAGCCACCCGTACCGGCTGGACGTTTACGAGGGAGGCATCATACATTTTGTATTCGACCCGATTGCCTTGCCAGACAGTAATGCCAATGAAGCGGCTTCGCATGGCATGGTGCAGTTCCGCATTGCGCAAAAGCCCGGCTTGTCCGATGGCTCGGTTATCGAGAATACTGCGGCCATCTATTTCGACAACAACGCGCCTGTTTTTACCAATACAACTTTCCATACCATCGGCTATCCTTTCCTGACGGTGTCAACCTGGACGCCTTACACACCGGGTGTGGAGGTGTCGCTTGCGCCCAATCCGTTCAGGGATCAAACGGTACTGACGGTAAAAGGAAAACAATTGTCGCAAGGGCGTGTGCTGCTTTATGACCTGCACGGGCGCCTGATACAGACAGTTGAAATGGCAGATAACCGGGCTGTTCTGCGGCGCGGTGTGTTACCTGCGGGGATTTATTTTTTCCAGATAACGGAACATGGTGTCGGTGTGGGGAGCGGGAAGGTGGAGGTGGATTAGAATAACATGATTTTATGTTGAAACAGGATTAATCTCATACACGGGTTAATCCTGTTCTGTTTTAGAGGCATTTTTCTGCATTATAAATTATATTTTTTATGGATTCCAAATGGACTTGCAACTCTTAGAATATGTCGAGGTTTTTTGGCTGTAGCCCAACAAGTAAAATCTCAACATGCTCTTAATGGGACAGTTACAGAATAGATTTTTTGATACTAATTTTACCTCAAACATTCTACCTGTGAAACAATTCTGGACCATCATCCTGATAATCTGTTCTACTTTTCCTCTTCGCGGACAATCCGGGATTTTTACCTTCGACACACCGGGCGAGTCCGTAGAAAAAGAAAATCGATTGACTGCCGGAGCAGTTTTGTCTAAAGAAAGTCTAGTAGCTTTCGGCGATGAAGCAGGTGGCCTCTTCTTGTGCACCTCCCTGAAATCCAAAACAGAAAAAAGCAAACTGAATTATACCCTTTTACCTCAGGTTCGCCGCAAATTAGCCGTACACAAACTTTATAACGAAGGACGAATTCTACTGGAACAGAGTTCGGGCTCCAATGGGTTTGTCACTTCGAACGGCGATCACCTCATTTCTATCTGGAATCTGTCAGGAATATTTGAAGGGAAAGACGATTACAAACCAAATGGCTTCGAGTGTAGCCGATCAGATTCGGACGACCAGGTAACGAATCATTTCGGCATAGTCGACGGAAATATTCTTCGGCCAAGTCCTTATGGAGGTATCGAAGAAGTGGATTCTTATACACAGGAAGCCCATGACGTACCCTATTTCGACAATGCGGTACGGTCACTGCACGTAGTTCCAGATGGAAAACATTATGCTGTAGCTTTATCTCATGGAAGGATTGCCGTTTTAGCCTACCGGCAAAAAAAACTCAAACCGGGAGAGGTAGAGGCGGAAGGTGTTTTTGCCGACACCCTGTTGGCCAGTCGAAAAGTTTATTGTCCGGTTTCCACAATAGCGCTTGCGCCAGATTGCAAACGGGTAATAACAGCGCATTACAGTTCAGCAAATATTTTTGTGATCGATACTGCAAAAAACTCGGTTCCCAGAATACTAAAAAGCCGAAACAGCGGCATAACAGCCATTTCTTTTATTGACAGACAACGTTTTGCCACCGTTGGAACGGACGGTTGGCTCGAAATCTGGAACCTTTCCCAAAATACACCTGCAAAAACCTTCTTCGCATCCGATAATGCGCTTCTGTCGCTCGACGTATACGTTTCTGATGCAGGAACCCCGTCATTTCTTGCGGGAGGGCTCGACGGGCGCATTTACCTCTGGCGCGACACTGCAGCCAGCCCCCAGATTTTCGGTGAAGATCGGGGGGCGGCGACCAGTGTGCGTTTTTCCAAGAATGATGCTGCATTCATTTCCTGCCATTTGACGAGTACTTTGCTCTATTGGGATGTTGCAAATCGTGAGAAGCCTGTGTACAGCCTTCAGCACGGGGACACTCGTTTGGGCAAAGAACTTATTTCCTACTCTATACGGGGTGATACCAAATATTACCTTAGACCAAGAAGATTTACGGAAGAAAAAGAATTGCTTATTCGCCATCGAACGCCGACGGCGATGGGTTTTTCTGCAGACGGACGTTTGCTGGCCATAGCCCATGGCAATTACTCCGCTACTATCTGGGAGGTTAAAACCAAGCGACTGCTTACGGAGTTAGTCGGCCATACGGATCTGATAAATACCATAAAATTGTCGCCGGATGGCCGTATCGCAGTCACTTGTTCGCAAGACGGCACCGTTCGGATCTGGGATGCTACCACCGGGAACCTTGACTTTGTATTTTGGGAAAATAAAAATATGGAACCGCTTTTAGCCGAATTCCAACCCAACGGCCGTACCGTCCGGATCGGATATACTTACGACGAAACGATTTACTCCGAGACCGATCCGAAATTTGAAGTTGATCCCGCTCTACTGACAACTGTTCGAGAATTGGAACCCGACCGGAAATTTACCAAAGCGCCTTATGCCTTGTCGATAAATGGAAAATACGGCGCACTCGCTTTAAAATACTTGATTTTTGACAAAACAGGCATTCAATCCCTTGGAGAAGACGCCGAAGACTGGTTGTTAGCCGACCAGATAAACCGGAAGATTGTCGGCGAATTTTCCAAACATGGTCTTCCAATCCTGGCTTTGGAATTCAGCCCTGACAACCGGTTTGTCTTTTCCATAGATTCTGAAGGCCATTTGCTTAAAGTAAATACGCAAACGCTTCAGGTTGTGGAACGATCTAAAATGCGATAAATCTAATAATCGTGCGCCCAAGATGAAAAACGTTCCGGCCTTCGTTTACATTCTCCTTTCGACGCCGGCACTTTCCGGCCAGATCATCATGCCCCAGTTCGGCCATACCTGTGAGGTGACAGACATTTCGCAAAGCCCGGACGGTCAATACTACGCCACTGCCGACGAAGCTGGTCAGGTTCTGATTTGGGAGGTTTCCAGTCGGAAAATTATCCAGACGCTACATGCTGACTATTTTCATTATCTCGATATCGAATTTGATTCGAGGCAATGGCAGGATTTTTACGGAACGGCAGATTCATTTGCCACGACGGCAAATAGTGACATGTCCTATACATTACCCGATCTTTTGACCCGGCCGGTTTTTTCGCAGGATAATAAAACCCTTACCGTTCAAGGGCGGGCGCTGGGCTATGTATTCGAAATCCATACCGGCAAATTGATTCATACTTATCCGATCCACGATCAGCAGGCTACTGCTGCTTCGCCTGTTTATGATACCGCCTGGCTGGCAGAATTAGCGCTTTTTACGATGGGTCAAATTTACAACCCGGTTAATGATTACACGTTAATCCTTCCTGATTGGCTTCTCCTGGGGCAAGGGCAACAGGTGCAAATGATCAACTTTCGGTTTGAGGGCGATTATATCAAAACGCTTTCCTTGCGGCCGCCATTGATGTTTCTGGAACAGGATACTGTATTGCTGGGAATACCGACCGACCATCCTGATGTCATTGAAGCCTGGAAAGTCGATAAAGACGGACCAAGGAAGATCGGTGCCTTTCAAGGGAAAAGTAAAATCTTTAATTGTCTCAATATCAGTCCCGATTTCCGCTTCTTGGCTGCCGGTGGAGAAGACGGTAAAATCACCGTTTGGTCGCTCGAAAAAATCTCCGGTATACATAAGCCTGTTCAGGTTTTTCAGGCACACGACAGGCCGGTGTGGTATGTAAGTTTTCAAAACGTTCACGGTAACATTTACAGCATAGCAAGAGTAGACAGCCTTCAGGACAAGTGGTATCTGGGCGAAGGCGTCAACAAACGGCTACACCCTTTCTATTCGCCTGAAGAAATAGAACGGGGAGATGACGTCAATATTCCGCTGGGTTTTCACGATCCTCAGCGGGAATATTTCCCTGACAGTCATTTCTTTTTCTATCGAGTCTACAATGACGCCAACTCTGACGTTGAATTGTATTCCGACTTTGCAAAAAACGGCAGTCTTTTACCGGAAGACCAACGCCCACGTTTCGTGGGAAAATTCAGTCCGGAAATACGGGGCGGTTACACACCGCCTGACCGCCCGGAACCTAGTATCAATGTCAGCAACATATTAGCGAGTCCGCATGGGCGCTACGTTCTCCTGAGCCAGGAAACAACAGGTGGGATTTCCGGTTCTTACGTAAATCGTATTGCCTTTCTGAAAGACGGTAACGGAACAGCGATAAAGCCATTCGAGGGTACTGCGGATTTTAGATTTAGTCCCGATGACCGCTATTTATTAGTTCGTCCACGGCGGATATTAGGCGACGACAAGGCGCACTCCGCCCGGGTAACGCTTTACGAATCTGCAAGCGGTCGCCAGGTATTTAGCCTTCCCCAACCTGTTTCCTCGCTATCCCAAATTTTATTCAGTTCTGATTCCAAACACTTGGCCGTAGTACAGGCAGATTACATCACCTTCTGGAGTCTGGAAAGTTTACAACCGGAATTTTATGTGTTAACCGATGAACGCTCGGATAACGTTGCGATGATCCTGCCAAGCGGCTATTATTTGTATACCGGGAATCCCAGCGTACTTCAGAAGCTGGCACTGGTGCAGAATGGGAAAGCGCGAAGCCTACGACAATTCGATCTTTACCTCAACAGGCCCGATACAGTGATCGCTGCAATCAACCGCATATTATTCGGCCGGATTTCATTGCAAACGCGTCATGAAATAGAACTGGTGAACCGGGCACTTCGGGAGCGCATACGTCAGGTAGAACAACCGGTTTGGGGCGAGGCGCCATTTTTAGCCTTAAGCGAACCGCTGCCATCCATAACAGAACAAAAAAACCTCCGTATATCGGTAAAAGCCGGTGGTTCACGATTTTTATCGGAAATCCGGTTTTGGATAAACGGTAATCCCTTGCCTCCTTCCAGAATCAATGGCCGAAAAAAAGCCATCTTACAAACGTATGATATTCCGCTGCTCGGCGGTCGGTCTAATATTGTGGAAGCCAGCGTGTTGGATGATGCCGGCGTGGAATCGCAGCAAGAACGCTGGGTAGTCGACTGCACCGCTCCTGCACATTCGAAAGTGTATTTTGCAGGCGTCGGGCTGAGCCGGTACCGATCCGGCCCCTCTTTGGTCAATGCCGCAAGCGATATCCGGGCGATGGTCAAAGCCCTTCGCCTGCGGTTCGGTGAAGATCTGATCGTGGATACGCTGCTCGACGAAGCGGCTACGCGGGAGGCCGTGCTGGCGCTTGGCCGGCGTATAAGCCGCTGTCAGCCCGAGGATGCCGTGTTGTTTTTCTGGTCGGGCCACGGTTCGCTGGAAGCGTTAACCCAGTCGTTTTACCTTCAAACGTATTTAAGCGGGCCGGGCCATCAGTATCCGGAAGGCTTGTCGGTCACCGACCTGAATGCTTTGCTGGATGAAACACCCGCTCAAAAAAAACTGTTAATTGTCAACGCCTGCCATGCAGGCGAAAATTATTCGGACCTGCAGGCTTTTAAAAAAATGAAGACCCTTTTTCTGGATTTCCGGAGAAGCAACGGCAGTACCATCATTTCAGCAACCGGACAAGAGGACGATGCCTTTTCCGCCCGCGATGCCGGCAACAGCTACCTGACCCTGGCCTTGCTTGCTGCCCTTGAAAACCGCACGTTTCCGCTTTCCACCCGAACTATTACACCGGATGCCGACGGAAACCAGCGCGTTTCCGTCAGTGAGTTATATCGGTATTTACGCGATATATTACAGGAGAAATTATTGATTGACGCCGAAATCCGAGACCTCGAAAAACCTGCCGTGCCTGAAATGCGACAGCAAAATATTGAACTGGATTTCGATGTGTGGTAATTATGCCTCAGTGCGAAACAAATCCGGCAATAACAAGCCCAGGTATACGCCGAATAGCGTTTCGATACCCGGCAACCAGCGACTGGTAAGTGCTTCGAACGTAATCCAGTCGGCGCCTGCCCAGGTAGCCAGCAAAACCAGCGCGATTGCTGCGTTTTCCATCAACATAATGCCATAAAACAGGCGTACATACGGAGATTTAATAATCGGGGAAGGCTGGTCATCTTCGGGTCCGATCTTTTTATGGGCAGTATTAAACTTAACCAGGGCCAGGATATAAGGCCCTTTAAATGCTGCCAGCAGGAGTAACAGATCCAGAATCTGTTCCCGGACCAATCCTCCCGAAACGGTCATAAGTACTACAAGCGTCACCAGCCCGGCGGTAGAGTATAACAGGAGGTTGCCGATGCGTGTCCGAAATTCCTTTTCCGTAACTACCATGTCAGGGTTTTAACAATTGCCAAAGAATAGATCGAAATTCGTCGTGGTATTCTTCCACTGCCGTGTCATCCACCGGCCGGTAAATTTTTTCTGCGGAAGGCGTAAATATGCCGCCATCATAGTATTTACTATCCAATAAATAATGCAGGGTGTACCCATTGGCGGTCGAATCCAGGCGAAGGTCAATTTTTACGTATTCCCATGAAACAGCATCCTTAAGTACGAGCCCTTTTACATTCATCACCTTCAATACCAATTTGCCGGATGTGTAAGGAAAACTTTTTATTTCAGGGTACCCACGTAGCCAGGTGAAGTATTTTTTGTCTTCTCTGCGGAAGTAAAGATCAAGGCCTGTTTTCACCTTTTCTAAAACCTGTTCGGAAACTTGATCGATCGATATCGTATGGTTTTCACCTGCGGGCATATCCGGTAGGGGCAGGGCAATCTGACCTTCCACCACCCCCATGTGTTCATTTTCCCGGACCTTTATTTCTCCGGCTGCATTTTGATAAACGATTATAGTAATGTCCGGGCTTTTCAGAAACAGCCTTACCCGAGACTCCACGGCAAATGGAAGGTCTGGATCATCCATTAAAAAACTCAATTTTTCGAACAACCATTCTCCGGCCGAACGACCGAGCAGGGAATCTACCTGATGATTCAAACGGTCCCAATTGGTTTTACCGGCTACGTTCCCAACCAGCGTTATCTTATCATGATCCAGATCCACTGCATCTAAACGAATAAATGAGTCTAAATGCTTCGCGCGCAACCATTGGTTCAAGACGGGCAATTGTCGCTCCAAAACAGGTCTGAAGGATTCAACACGCAGCGTGTCCTGTCCGCGGGCAGAATAGCCGGCCGTCAGAAACAGCGCCCACCCCATCCGGAATAATAAAGAAGCCTTCATGGCGACAGAAGATTTATGCGTTTTATTTCCAACTGGAGGTCTTTTATGGTGCAAATGTACGTTTTTAACGGACTTTCGGAGGTGAAAATCCCATCTGCCCTGGTTAAGCCCTGTTGTGGAGAAAGCGCATGGAAGAATTGCTGATTATCCGAATTATAAAAGGGAGCAGATGTTGTTAGGAGTGCTGGAAGGTGCGGTAGAAAAGGCTCGAAGTGCGACTTGGGTATGGGTGAGTATTTCGATCATCAAGGGTTGACCGAACAGTAAAGTGCATAATGCACTGGGAAAACGCAGCGGATTTACTTATTGTAATTCGCTGCGTTAAATTTTCCGTCAGCCATGGGAGTGTTCATAGAACTGTGTCAATCAAGCATTAACCACCGGCTTCGGAGAAGCCCAACATTTGTATACACCGGGTATTTTGGGGAATTAAGTGGTTATACGTTTTTTCAAATGCAAAAAACCCTATTGCCTTGAATGATTCTTAAATGTGGTCATCAACGAATGTTGGACGCGTACAAATGTTGGGCTTCTACAAATGTTGGGCTTCTCCGAAGCCGGTGGTAACGACTGATCTTTTCTACAAATGTTGGGCTTCTCCGAAGCCGGTGGTAATGCTTGATTGACACAGTTCTATGAACATTCTCTCAGCCATCGTCTCACCAGTCCTGCACTACTCACCGCAGGTTCCATGTTCCCCTGCACAGGTACTGTACACGTTGCTTTGGTTCCTATGTTCATTGCTTTGGTTCCTATGATCATTGCTTTGGTTCCTATGTTCGTTGCATTGGTTCCTATGTTCATTGCTTTGGTTCCTATGTTCGTTGCTTTGGTTCCTATGTTCGTTGCATTGGTTCCTATGTTCATTGCTTTGGTTCCTATGTTCGTTGCTTTGGTTCCTATGTTCATTGCTTTGGTTCCTATGTTCGTTGCATTGGTTCCTATGTTCGTTGCTTTGGTTCCTATGTTCGTTGCTTTGGTTCCTATGTTCATTGCTTTGGTTCCTATACACGTTGTAACAGATCATGTATTCGTCTGTAAAATGCCTGTATACGTTGCCGTACTGACCCCTGCAATATGTAAAATGGCAGTACTCCTTGCCTGAATGACTCAGGTGACGAACATGGAAACCATGTTCCTTGAAGGGCTACCTGGAGCCGTCGCCTGGATTCCGACCGAAAGAGATCGACGATTTTTCATCCCGAAAAAACGACCGCTCCGGTTCGTTCGTCGAGCAAATCGACCGCCCCACTTGCGCTCCCTGCTGCGCCCCACCCACCTTTGTTCCGTCAGAAATGACAACAGCATACAAGTTAAACTTTTAAAATTCCATTTTTTTATGCAAAATCAAGTAAAAGTTCTGCGCGCAGCGTTCCAGCGCATCAGTCAGACCCAACTGACCGTGTACGTCGACAATGTGGTGAAGCGCACCCTCAACCAACCCAATTACGCAGCGGTGCAGACACAAGTCACCGCCCTGGCCGACGACCTGCAGGCGTACAACAATGCCCTCACCGCCGCCCTGCGTGGGGGGGTGAGCGACACCGTCAACAAAGACCTGGCTAAAGCCAAACTGCTGAGCAGCCTCGATGCCCTCTGTACCGCCATCGAACAGCAGCCGATGGCCGACGCGGCTTTCATCGCCAGTGCAGGCCTGAGCACCCGGAACAGCCGTCAGGGCGACTCCGGCGAGATCGCGCCGCCGCGCAGCATCCAGGTCAAAAGCACCGGCTTCCGCGGACAAGTGCAGGTGACCATCAGCGACCCCAAAGCAGCGGGCACGCTCAACTACGCGGTGGAGTACTCCGCCGACAACGGCGCCACCTGGACCAATGGCACTTACAGCAGCCGCCGCAGTTTCACGGTGAACAACCTGCCCGCCGGCCGTGACCTGAAAATCCGGATTCGGGTGCTGGGGACGAAGGCGCGACATAGCGCGTGGTCGGAGTCGTTGACCGCTGCTGTGGCGTAGTGACGGGTAGCAGGTAAAAAGAGAGGGCGCTCTGCCGGATTGGTGGAGCGCCCGGTTGTTTTGAGCATTGGTAGGTCAACGGCATGCCGAGCCACTCCACCCCGGCGCTGTAGCAGCGTCTCCGACCTGATGTAAACGGGCAGCACGGTTTTGGACCTGCATCATATCAAAACGCGGAAGGAAGGCCTTTTTTTGCACAAAAATGCAGTCAATATACCCTTGAGCGGGACGTAATTTCAGGATGTTTTTTAGTATAAAAGTAAAGCGTAGTTGTGCTGTACATTGGCCGCAGGTCGGAGACACCACGGCGGCGTTGCGCCTGGGCGGAGTGGATGGGGAAGACCTGATGAGGTGGAAATAGGTTCCACAAGCAAAAAAATACTTATCCTTTCAGAGATGGAAACTAATCCGGAAATGTCATCGTTTCTGGCTGATATTAACTGGGCATGCTCATATCAAGCCAAGCAGTTCTTTCCTAAATTGGGCTTTATATCACTCAAATCATAAATATTCCATCTTCTCCTGATCTATCACTGCCAACCTCCGCCCCAGCATCCCCTCCGAATCCGCATACCCAACCACAATCCGGCCAGCCAATTGTATCATCATATCATTTCGGACCGCCGCGGTATCCACAGCAACCCGTTTCGTTTTTTCCGTAAAGGGAGAAATAATCAGCAGTCGCCCCTCGTCCAACGCTTTTTGTAAAGGTGGTTCCCAGGTTTGTTTTAATCCACGCGCCAGCGCCAGAATGACAGGCTGTTTGCCTTTGAGCAGATAACGCAACACATCTTTTTCCAGTGGGCTGTGAAACCCACTAATGATGCAGGTGCCTGCTTCCCGCTGGGCGATAGCCCAATCATAACAGCGAAGCACTACCTCTGCAGGCACCTTGCGGGAGCAAAGAAAAGCCGTAAGCGGGAGGTCCAGCAAAGATGAATTGCCGAGTTGCGACTGAATGAGGGCGGAGGTCATTTTATCTCATTCTGGTTGGCTATATTTCCAACAATGATCTTATTGCTATTTTCCAGAGGAAAAAAATGTATTCTTCCTGCACCGGGTGTATACCTGGAATGCCAATCAAAGAAACGTGTTTCCCCATCCGGACATACCCTAATCAACTTACTGGCAAAGTCATTCCCACGGGTATCAGATTCTGGTGTAACTTTTGAAGGAAGGTCATCAGATCTAAAAGTTCCCGCACTGCGCTTGGACGCGTATTCTTCCAATTCATATAAACGCTTTTGCATTTGAATGAATTCAGGCTGATTTCCGCTGAATCCTGCAATTTGTCCACGCACGTGGTCGCAAAAAATCAAGTTAGGAAACAGGGTATTTCGCTTGAGCCAAAGCACATTGCCGTTCGGAATATTGGGACGTTTCTGCGATTTCAACCAGGCTGCATGAATACTAAGATGCGCATTTTGATATACATGCCGAATCTCACATGCTTCTTCATTAAGATCGTCTCCATCAAAAATAGAAATGCTTACTCCGATATATGCTTCATCCCATATACTGTCCGGCGCCATACTAATGGATATAGCATTAAACATATGTTGTGAAGCAGCGCCTAAGCCCAAAGCATTTTTCCCACAATACAAGCAATCAAAAACACGGCCGATGCCTGTTTCTTTTTCTTCCAACATAACTTCGATGACCGGGGTAGTTGTGATTTTTGACTTTAGCAACAATCGGAAATCGGGGTCAAATCTTTTGTCATCTACCCATTGAAAAAAAGAACACTCATCTGTGAATGAATGCTCAAAAAAGGCTGCCGGAACTTTAATTTCACCGATACCTAAACCCGCTGCGACTTTATACAAATTACCCAATGCCTCAAACCATTGGTTTGCAACAAAACGATCGGAAGCAACACGTAATGACAACTCATTAAAAAACAAATCCATAAGTATATCTGATTTAAATGAGTTGAGTTAATTGGCGGTCCCATTCATCAAAAAATCCTTCCGGCCGATAGTCTAATTTGCCATTGCTGTCAATTTTAGGTGTTTCGATATAGTGCGTAAACTTCCCATCGATCACATCGCCGGTAAAAAACATCAAGTTGGCTTGTTCGGCCGGCAAAGTTCCTTCTTTCACAGCTACACGAATGCCATTCAGAATATGATCGCTATGCGATTCAACAATAATCTGTACACCCTGCGCAGCGGCCATTGCCAAAAATCGTCCCATTTGGGCCTGACCATGCGGATGTAAATGTGCCTCCGGGTTTTCCAGAAGTAGCAAGGTATTAGGCTCCGAGGCCAGCACTGCAACTAAAAGTGGAAGTATGTAACTGAGACCAAATCCGACGTTGGTAGGACGGAATTTATTGCCCGCATCACTGCCTGCCACAAATTGATAACTGAGCGTAACAAGTCCCATTTCATTCGAACGTGTAACACTTATCCTTGTGCCGGGTCTGATTTCGCTCAGCCAGGCATTTACCTGTTCATACAGGGTGAGGCCGGTCGATTTTGGATGCGCCAGCGCCGGAATTTTAATATCCTCGTCCTGATATTCGGCTAAATAATTGGCTGCATATTCTCCCCGGCTACCAATCTGGTTTTCATTTACCACCGAATGAGTAGAGGTCTCGAAATATGGGCGCGGCCCTATACGCTCCGCATTCAAATAATGAAACTGGTTGTTGAATAAAGATTGAGTACTCCAGTTCCTTTCATCGTAGCCGGAATATCTAATCAGGTTGAGGCTATCTCCACCGGAGCGTCCATCCCAAGTCCATTCCGCAGCGTGATCCTTGTCAAAACGAAGTTTCAATTCGATCTCTGAAGAGTTGAAATATTGGAATAGTACGTCCGAAGCATTGCCACACTGCGTCAGATCGCCATTCAGCGATAAACGTTTGCCCAATGTGTTTCGATCAAAATTCTGACGTAAGAGCAGCAGTGATTGTATGACCGAGGACTTGCCCATACCATTCAGCCCAGTAAGCAAATTGAGATTGGTCAATTCGAAATCGGCTTCCTCGAAGCATTTAAAATTTTTAAGCGTGAGTTTGCGGATCATATTTTAGTCTTGAAGCGTTTGTTTGATCAGGTCGGCTATTTTTTCGAAACGACGGCGTACAGACTGTGCGTCACCGGTAGAACGGCTAATCGCTATATCGAATTCCTCCTCGTTCATCAAGCGAATGAAACCGTCCATCAAACGTTTTTTACGGCGCTTGATCTTGTTGATTTCGTCCGTTGACAGATTCGCTATATTGACCGACCAACTGTCGAAAAGCGCCTTGTTGATGGGCTTTCGCCGGTCTGTATCCACGTAACGTTTTCGAAATGCCTCGTCGCCGAAAATTTCGTGCATGGCAATCATGGATTTTTTAAAATCCGATTTCATAGCCTGCCGTTCGGCTTCGCTCATTGTTTTTAAGCGGGCTAACCCTTTATTCAACCAGGTGTCCAAATCGGGTTGGTAATTCCGGTAATCGTGGTAGAAACCAATAAAACGTGTAACAAAATCACAATCTTCCATACGATCCGTGGGAATTTTATAGCCCGTAGCAATTTTAAATTCTTCATAGCCGGCCATTTCGCGTACTATTTTCGCCGGAATTCCCTGGTTGAGTGCGTTGCGTATTTCCTGCGCCGTGAGCACCAATCCGCCCGTATTGATACGTTTGAATATATTAAATTTGATCTCTTCGGGGGTGCCCGGATTAATCACGTAGATCATCAGTTGTGTCTCTTCGATACGGCTTTGCAAAAAAGGCGGTAACTCATCGAATGTCAAACCATTGTACTCTTTCAGATATTCCAAACCGGTCAGGCGAAGTGCCTGGTCTCCTTTGTCTACCATAAATCGCTTCAGCGTACTGAGTCGTTGCAGTCCGTCTACGACTTCCCAGACGTCATTACTGCCGTCGAAATAAAATACCGGCAGTGGAATCCGTATCAGCAAAGATTCTATCAACTGACTCATGCGTTCCGGTTTCCAGAGTTCCGGCAGACGCTGATAATCGGGATAAAGATTGACACGATCCGTTTTAATGCGCTTTACCAGCAAGTCCAGACTGAGCGATTGTCCCCGGATATCAATTTTCGCAGCATCAAAGGGATTCATAATTTCAGGTGATACGCTCGTATCGCTTGGCGCACTGGATTCGTCTATTTGCTCGATATCGCGTGGCTTCATCTCTTCCGTTACGCGTTCATCATCTGTATTGTTTTCCTGGTCTGCCTGAGTTGGAGCCTCTGTTACGCCTTCCGGTAAAGGTGGTAGCGGATTCCCGCGTATCTCTTCTATACGCCTCAGATGTTTGACAAAATCCAATTCCTGCACATAAAACTCCTCTCGCAGATTACGCGCCTCTACCTCTTTAACAAATACCTTCCAGTCTGTTTCTAAAAAGGATTCCAGATTCTTAACCGGATCGCCGTCGGGATAATCCTTGAAATATTTGTAGCCATCGTAATATGGCTGATTCGGCTTGTAGTAGCCTTTTTCCGTACTGACGATATGGCGGTACATGGCTACCAAAGGCGCAATCGGTTCCGTCCGAAAAATAATTTCGACATGGCAACCGGCGCTTGTGTTTCCCAAATCAGAGAATACCAACCCGACCGACTTGGTCTTGTTGTCCTCGTCGCCGCGCTGCGTGAAACCCACGAAGATGTAAAAATTATCCCCCTGAAACCAGTGTCCCGATTCGAGCCGGCCGTATTTGTTGCGCTGGCGCAAAGCAAACGTGAAGGAAGGGTGCTCCTTGCGGTACTCCAGCAGGCGGTCGAGCAGGCGGTTGCTCCAATATTTTATCCGTTCTTCTTGTGTCATGTTAAATGTAATTCTGTTGGCAAAGATGGATACTTTACAGTTGAAATGGGCTTAATCCAGTCATTTTAGATTTTATTCTTCCTCTCCAGTACCTCTGCCCATCCGGTACTTGATATCATAATTGATGATAAAATCCAGTTCTTCCTCTGTGAAACCGTAATGTTCTGCTAAAACGGTATCGATTTCGTCGATGATGGGTTTGGAGTGCTTAGGAATGATACATTGAATATGTAGTTGGGCATGTTTGAACTTCATTTTCCGCTGCTCAGAATTAGATCGGAAATCTTCCATTAGCCTTTTTGATAAAATGGAAATAAATTCTTTTTTTGATTTACTAAACTTTTCAAGGTTAATGAAAAAATCATCAATTTCACGTTTGTTCAAATGTCGACAATCTGACAAAATAGTAATAAACCAATAAAATAAATTTGAGTTAAGAAGACATAATGCTGATTTAGCATAATCTGAATTTTCAAAAAAAAGTGATTTAAATTCAGATGGAGGTCGTTTATTCCCAAATTCATCTAATACAGTTGGCTCAAAGTTCAGTATTTGAAGAAAATAACCAACTTTTCTAGAAAAATATACAACATTGTTATTAGGTTTCCTTTGATAGGAAATTAATTTATTTTTTTCAGCGCTTATTTTGCCAAGTATGATGGATTCAATCGTAGAATAAGTTTTAGGAAAAGAGTTGTTGAGTGTTTTCGGATCATTTTTCACAAAAACTATCCTTTGAAATAATGCTTCACGCTCAGTGGCATTCCATTTGTGATATTTTGAGGAAAAGAAATCGTTGTCTTGGCGTTTTTTCCCTATTAAGTGTATCGTTAATCGTATATGTTCTAAGCCATCAAATAGACGAGAAGGCCTATCATCATAAGAACTATGGATAAGATCATAATTAACTAAAATTTGTTGTAAAGGTGCATACCCATCTGTAGAGATAGATGAGACAGGAACGATAAAACCTTTGTAATTTTTTATATTTGATATTGATATTGAGCGTTCAATTACTATTGGATAAAGATTCCCACAGGTTACGGTTAGGTAATTTTTTAATGAGTATTTTATTTCAGAATTTTGAATATAAGGCGGATTTCCAATTACCACATCAAACCCCTTAAACTTATCCTCTTCATCATACAGCACCTCATAAAATTCCGACCACCAATGAAAGGGCTGGTGCGATATTTTCCATTGCTGGAACCCTTGTTTGTTTTTTTGGGCATCTACGCCGTATTGAAAGGCCAGGTATTCGTCCAGTGTAGTCGAGAGGTCGCGGAGTCTGCGGGTGAGCTCGTCTTTGGCTTTTTTGAGCCCGGCGCCGTCCGGCAGCGTGGTTTGTCCATCTTTAAAACGTTTGTAGGCCATGCCAATCAGTTCGGCCTTTTCTTTCACAGCATTGATGACTTCCAGTTCTTCTCCAAACACCAGACGCCCCTGTGCACCGGCAGGCAGGTCGCGTTGGTTGATGGCTTCAATGGCCTCATCCAGAGTAGCAAAGCCCACCAACGTATTGCCCGAGCGCAGGTTAAAGTCGACATCAGGTAGAGGCTCCAGTCCCAGATTGGGTTTGCGCCGGTCGGGCCGCACGGTGCTCATCAGTTTCAGAAATAGCCGCAGTTTGGCAATTTCGACGGCTTCGCGCATGATGTCTACGCCGTATAAGTTCTGTACTATTATTTTTTTATGGATGTAATACTCCCGGCTGGGATGCCGTGTCGTATCCGCTGATTCGGCCAGGATGTGTTCAAAGTTCTTGCGGTGCCTGCTTTCACCCGCCTCTACAAAAGCGGCCATACGGTCGAGGCATGCTTCGTAGAGCGGTTCCAGGATATTAAGCGCGGCAAATAGAAACGCTCCGGAGCCGCAGGTTGGGTCGAGTACCGAAACGGAACTGAGCGCACGGAAAAAGGCCCAGATAAAATCCGGGTCTTCCGTTTTTTGCAACACATCCTGTGCGAAGTGCCGGATGTCCAGGTTCAGGGTGATGAAGTCATTAATAGATTGAATCGCACCGCTGTCTATTTTTTCCCGCAGATCGTCATGGCGCTTTCTGCGTTCCACCACTTCCCGCCACCACTCCATGGGGAGGCCATATTCGGGCGGTGCTTCGCGGTTCCAGGCTTTACGGCGCGCTACCAGGTCGGGGCGGGCGGTATCCCGGCCGTCCTCTATGCCCGGGGGCAGCGCCAAGGATACGCCATGTCGTATGGAAGGGAAAATATATCGATCTCCGCTTTGCTTTACCCAATCCCAACAAGCTTGCAGGCGACCTCCGTTGCGTTCGGTTTGGTCGAACAGAAAAGGAATAATACAGTTTTTGGAGATATAATCTGTGATATCTTCCTTCGTATAATAAGCGCCCATATCGGCGCGGTCATTGATGTATTTTTCAAAAATGAAACCAATAACGTCGGGGTTGATTTCTTTTGCGGAAGCATTGGTACGTGTATCCAGGTGCCATTCCCACTGATCGAAGAACTTGAAAATACGTTCGAAGGCTTCGTCCGGAATATCGATACCGGCATAAGTTGCCTCGAGTTCGTGCACATCGAACAGGCCACCGTTGAGGTAAGGAATTTGGCCAATTTCGGCACGGGTCTCTGGAGATTGATTTGGTTCATTCAGGCCTTGATGGAACAGTACTAGTAGAAAACTCCGGTAGAAAGAGTAAAACGTCTTACTGCCTTCGTTTTTTTTAGTCTCAGCCAATTTGTCGGACAGGTAATTTGTATTGTTATCCAGAAATCCTTTTTTCTGGATGAAATAACAAAACATCAGGCGATTGAGCATAAGAGAAGCATACCACTCCTTATCTACCTGGGTGCCAATGCCTTGTATAAAATCCAGGAACTGACCGTGCTCTTTTTTAAACGTGTCGTAGAATTTTTTGGTTACCTTTTCTGCATTTGTACTGAAGGCGTCTGTGACGCGGCTCGTAACATCGACAATTGTAATGTTTTCCTCTTCATCCAGGGCGAAAAAGAGGCCCTGTGTGCGTTGCCAGAGCACTTCCGTATCCTGTCCTTTTTTCCAACCTACCTCAATGTTTTTAGGCGGGCGGTTGGGTGCCCGCAGTACAAATTGCCAGCGTTGTTCGCGCTGTGCCTGGTCGGCATAAATAATAAGATGGAAATCTTTCACTTTTGTAAAAGCCGAGTCGATCTGACGCCGCACGGGCAGAGAAGGCATTTCCATTGCTTCGCAGAGCATGACAAAGAATCCATTCTTTTCGGCAATACTGGTCAACGGGTAGTTTTGGTCTTCGATCTTAATGTTGCGGCTAAAGGAAGTGTTGTTCCAGCCGAGTTCGTTGAAGAGTTCGGAAAATTTAAAATCACGGACCAGCCGGTCAAAGTCATTTCGTTTTATGGTGGGCATAATCTTATATTATTCCAAGCGAGCAAAGAATTTGAGGTTGGGCCGTAGCGGCATCATCGTCGTTGTTTTCGATGACGAGTTTGTTTTGTTCCCACAAAGACAGGACCAAATCGGAAAGCCCTTCGTCTTTGATACCGGCTCGTAATTCTCGGTTGAGTGTCTCACGGGCATACTCCCGCAAGGGGAAACGCCATATGTCATCGATGGCCTTTTTGAGGTCTTCCGGCGCCGCGAACAGCTCCCCTTCACGTTTTTTGATGTATTCCGTCAGCCTGTAGAATACGCGGTATTTAGCAGAACTACGTTTTCCCAGCGTACCGATTTGGCTGCGTTCATCATCATGTATGAGCGTAAGCCCCTGTTTTACCAGATCATGGTGGTCGTTCCTTCGTTCAGACGCCGGCGTATCGTAGTCGCAGGCTGCCGCGCGCAGAATGCGGAACTGGCTTTGAGTGACCACCGAACCGTCGGGGGCCAGCCAGGTGAGGACGTCATTTTCGCGAGCGGTGCGTGCGTACAGAATTACGCCGGGTTGAGGTTCTTCCGCATTAGCTGTTTTGGTAGAGTAGGAAACGTTTGGTAAGTCGGGAATGATTTTTTTCAATTCAGGTCGTGCGTCGATGGCATTTTTCCATATCTGGAATGCAAAAGAAGATAAATCCACATCCATTTCAGTATCAACTTCATCCAGAATGCCGGATTTTTCGGAATAGATGTCCTGAATATTAATAGGGTCGCCATCGAAAAACACCTCGTCAGAACCGACTACCTCTGCATTTTCACGGATTCGGGTAGATAGCCGGCGTCTGAGGCGTATGATGTTTTCTATTCCATCCTCCGGCAGAAAAGAATAACATAAAATATGATCGCTTTTTTGTCCGATACGGTCAACGCGACCAGCGCGCTGGATTAGCCGGATAATGGCCCAGGGTAAGTCAAAATTCAGTACGATGTGTGCATCCTGAAGGTTTTGTCCTTCCGATAGTACATCGGTGGTAACTAATATTCTGAATTGCTGCCCCTCGGGGAAGTCTTTCTTATTGCTCTCCGGACTAAATCGATAAGCGAGGTCAGTCGGATTTTTAGAGCCACCCGTCACGATACCAAGTTGCTTAACACCGCGTTTTTGCAGGTTTTCATAGAGGTATTGGGCGGTATCTGCAAATTGCGTGAAGATCAATACCTTTTCTTTGCCATGTTTATTGGTAATAAGGTCAAACAAAGCATTCAACTGTCTGTCTGAATCGGGGCTCCAAGTCTTTGCCAGATCGAGAATGCCGCTTAGGTTTTGCGCATCCCGTTCAAGGTCTTTCAGTAAATTACTGTTGAAATAATGTGGTGAAATCCAGTCAAATTTACCGGTGTACTTTTGTGTTTGAAACAGTCGATAGGCTTTTTCAGCCTGTTTTAAAAAGCCTTCCTCGCTGATAAGCAGACCGATTTTTTCTTCTTGCTGGTCCTCGGGATTGTCATCCGTATCCTGATCATCGATAAAATCGTCGAGTATATTGGAGATATGCGTTCCGATGGGAATTGGCAAGTTGTTTTGAATGGCATACGCCGTGACGTAATTACGCAGAATATGCCGACTCACGGAAAGAAGAAAGGCCCAGCCGCTGCTTTCCAGGCGTTTAAAAAGGTTAGTACGGCAAAAGCCCCGCAGGCGTTCACCTGCGCGCGACAGATTATCCAGTATCACAGCATCCGAAGATGATGCTGTAGCCTTTTCTTTGTCTTTAATATATTTGCGAAGTCCATAGCGGGGCAGCGCCAGATCACTGATAATATCTGCTACAGTGGAAGAGTAAAGTTTGGCATATTGATCAGATCTGTCATCAGGGTCAAATTCGTATTCAACCTTTTTAGGAATACGATCTGGGAAATAAGAGCGGTCACCATTTGAAAAAGTGAGGAAACGCCTGCCGTTAAACGGATCCAACTCCGTGTAATTTGTTTTGATAAAACTTCTCGTGCGTCGAACCATGTAGAACCGAAGTAGCTCACGCCAATCGTCCGCAAATTCACTTAACTGGAACGCTTTGATATTGCGAATAAATACTTCGGGATGCCTGCTGAAAAAGTCGGTAGCGCCTCCGATACTTTCAATATAGTGTTCGGGGCTGATACCCAAGTCATTATCCTCAGTTATGAAAAGGCTGAGTTGATTGGCGATATCCTGGAAAGACTTATTATATGGTGTGGCTGAAAGCAAGACTACTTTGCAGTCGTTCTCACTTATATATTCTTTGATTGCCTTATATTTTTTTCCTGTGTTGTTGCGCAGGTTATGGCTTTCATCGACAATCAAAAGTTTATAACGCTTTTTGTCTTTTAAATCGTTTTGCACGGTGCCAATCGAAACAATATCGGCATGCAGATCATATTCCTGTTTGTAACTCTCCCACATCGGCGCAAGGTTCGGAGGGCAAATGATGAGTGTTTTGTAAAAAAAATCCTCCTGAAACACTTTAGCAACCGCTGCTGCGGTGATGGTTTTGCCTAAGCCAACCACATCTCCAATAATGACGCCTCCTCGTTTGTGGATGTGGTAGGCGGCAATTTTTACCGCTTGCTGTTGAAATGGCAGCAAGCGCTCCTCAAAAATTTTAGGCAACCGGAATTCATTCAACCCTGCCCTCGCTTCCTGGGAAAGGTGATATGCGATTTTAAGATAGATATAGTAAGGTGGTTTTTGTTGTACCCAACTGTGGTTGTCGATAATGTCAGCCACCTCTTCTGAAATATCCACGCACCAGCGATCATTCCAGCGTTCTTCAAACCAATCTCGAAGCAGTTCAGAAGCGGTGCTATCTACCACATCTACGTTCAATTCACCCTGACTGCTCAGACCTGAAAAAGTAAGATTACTACTACCTACAAAACCCACTATTGGGGCATTTCTCTGGTTGGTATGAGCTAGATACAACTTTGCATGGAGCGTATTTTTGAGATAAAGTTTGATTGCCAGCCGCTTATTCCTGATCTGTTGGGAAAGTTTCTTTAGATAAGATTCATCTCGTTCGGTAGGATATCCGACGGTCAGTTGTCTGCGAAATTCTTGCGCCATGCGTTTGCGCAATTCGGTGGCTTTTTTGTTATCCAGTGTGCTGGGTTCATTGAAAAAATCCCGTAGCAAATCATCCGGTGCTTTGTGCATACCGACCAGAAGTCGGCAATAGCGGAGAGTGTTTCCATCCAAAGCCTCTTCAAAAATTTCTTCACCGGGGAGATAATCTACCAGATCAGCCAGTTCGTTCCATCCCCGCAAGTTGAAATATCCTACGCAAAAGTCGGCTCGGCGCGCTGTATGTAAGGTATCTCGCAACTCTGTGGTGAGGAGTAGACGCTCATTGTCAATGATTTTGGGCATAAACGAAAGGATACATTGGCTTTTTATAGATATACTTGATATTGGTCACAATTATACGGTCAGGTATGCATTCAGTGGTCCGTTTTGCAACTTTTATGCCTGAATAAAAAAGAAATGAAGGAGAGACCCCACAGTGAGGCATATATAATTCATCCGCTATTGACCGCAAAATTGCCGGGAGTGTTGAATACAGAGTAAATTTATTCATCCAGCATCCTCCGAAAGCCAATGAATGAGAGGTTTTTGCAGCCACAACCTCATCTCTAAAAAGAATTTTGTATGCAAATCGTATACAAACAAAAAACGGCCTACGAAGCCGTCGCCTCATAAGCCGTTGATATTCAAAGTGATCTCGATGGGACTCGAACCCATGACTCCTTGATTAAAAGTCAAGTGCTCTACCAACTGAGCTACGAGATCAACGCGATTCTAACCGGGGTTAGAAAAGCGGGGCAAAGATAAGACCATGCATTCCGAAAAACCAAACCCCGCTGAAAAAAAATCCAATTTTTATTTGGAAAACTATCCCTTGAACAAGAGCAGGGAAAAAATAGTTCTGAATAGGCGTACCTTTGTGGCACTTTTCCCACCATTACCGCGTTTGACCCCAAAGTTTTTTAAAAGTTATACCTGACCAATACCATGGAATCGATACGACAGAAGCAGATTGGAGAGCTCATCCGACGCTATTTCGGCATGATCCTTTCGGAAGAAGGCGTCAATATTTACGGCCGCAACAAACTGGTGACGCTCACGACGGTGAAAATGACGCCCGACCTGCTGGCCGCCAAACTGTACATCAGTGTGTACGGCACGGAAAACAAGCAGGAAGTAATCCTCGAACTGGAAGACAACTATCCGCGCCTGCGCCAGGCTTTGTCGGCCAAACTGGGCAAACAAATGCGCCGTATGCCCGAACTGGAATTTTACCTCGACGATACGGTAGACGAAATGTACCGCGTGGAAAACCTCCTGAACCGCGTGGAAAACGAGGACAAAAACCTGGGTAAATGAAGATCGGCTTGTTTTTCGGGTCTTTCAACCCCGTGCACGTCGGCCACCTCATCATTGCCAACCACATGGCCACCCAAACCGACCTGCAGAAGGTATGGCTGGTAGTGAGTCCGCAGAATCCGCTGAAACCCAAAAAGACCCTCGCCCGCGACCAGGACCGGTTGCATTTGGTGCGGCTCGGCATCGGCGACAACTCGCGCGTGGAAGCCTCCAATATCGAATTCAGTCTGCCGCAGCCTTCTTACACCATCGATACGCTGGCCGTATTGAAGGAAAAATACCCGCAACACGAATTTGCGCTCATCATGGGCGGCGACAACATCGCCTCGCTGCATCTGTGGAAAAACTACGAGCAGATCCTGGCCGGCTACGATATTTACGTGTACAAACGCCCGGCCTACGAACTGGGGGCACTGGCCGATCACCCGCGTATCAAAGTGTGCGAAGCGCCCCTGCTCGATATTTCCGCTACCTATATCCGCGAATGCCTCAAAGAAGGAAAATCGATCCGCTACCTCGTGCCGGATGCTGTTTGGGAGTATCTGGAAAGCGGTAAATTGTACCGGTAATGCGGTTTATCGCAAGCGGTCCATCGACTTCACCAGTTTGTCATCACTTTTAATGGACCTACCCGCCAGCCACTGCATCAGCAGCGCTACGCCCGGCAATGCGATGCCTGCCTGATAAGCCACATGGCTGTTGGCAGGCAAAATGCTCAGCAACTTGTACACGCTGAGGCCCAAAAGGATGGCCAGCAACACCGAACAAAGGGCCGCTCCGCCCGCAATGCGCCGCTGCAAGCCCCGGTTTTTAAACATGAATATCGCCACCAGCGAAATGGCTGCACCCAGCACACTTAATCCCAGCAAACCGATGTTGTCAAATGGGTTGTACACCTGGTCGGTCAGCGCAGGCAGCACGGTGGATGGGTCGCCCGAAGGTACGCGCAGGTAGGGGAGTCCGAACTGACCAAAACCGGCCAGAGAAGCGAGCAATAGATAAATGGATTGAATACGTTGGATCATGGCTTAAATGATTGAGCGGCAAAAATAGGAAAATGTTGAGGATGGTTGATGAGGTTTATAAGGTTGATGAGGTTGATATTCAGCCGCTCGAAAAAAGATGAATTGGTTCACTCATCGAGCGGCAAAATATCAACCTTATCAACCTTATCAACCTTATAAACTTCATCAACCTCATCAACCCTCATCAACAATAAAACTTCCCCCTTCCACAAATGGCTGATACATCATCAACGCATGGTTTTCCGTTACAGCCTCTTCGCGCAGCAGCGCTCCGGATGCCCGCTCGAAAACCCTGCGCATGATCCGGTTGTGCCGCGAATAACCGCCCCAGGGCTCGTGCCGCATAAAGTGTTCACTTTCAAATACTTCATAGAAGTGTTCCGGCATTTTCCGGCTGCGGATAGCGCCAAGCAAATCCGTTTCTGTAAGGTGGACACATATCTGGAAATCCGCCTTCGTGTTGTTTCTGATTTGCAGGTCGATGTAGTTGTACGCCAGCGTAGCGCCCGACCCGAACGGCAGTTTGCGCGCGGCATCGGGAAAGACGTCGTAACTGTGCCGCCAGCGCTCCACAACGGTCAGCGGACTATGCAGGGCCATCCAGTAAATCAGGTTGCCCATCTGGCAGAGGCCGCCGCCGATGCCTTTGCGCAGTTGGCCGTTATCGAGCACCAGCCCTTCGAGGTATCCTTTGCGGGCGACAGGATTTCCGACCAGGTACCAGAAGGAAAACGTTTCTCCGGGGCGTATCACAATGCCGTCAATTTTTTCGGCGGCCAGGCGCAGGTTGGTGATTTTATTCACCTGCAAATACATATCGAGTGCACGCAGTTGCCGGAGCAACGGCGTTTGGTGTTCAAAAACCGTTATTTCGAACGGCGTTTCTCTGCGCTTTGCCCACTTTTCAGCACCGAAAAGCCATTTCAGGCGCCGTTTCCAGGTGTAAAAAATGCGCCCGAGCCGGCGTCGGAAACGTGTTCTCCGACGGGGTTTTGAAGTTGTATCTACTGGCATTGGTAGTTATCGGTTATTGGTTATTAGTTATCAGTTATCAGGGTGGTGGAGCGAGCGTTTGTACGTTGCCTTGGGTTTGATGTTTGAGTGTCCAGGAGGACACGTTGCTCCTGGACACTCAAACATCAAACCCAAGGCAACGTACAGATGGCGCCTTCGTTTACGCAAAATAGGCACGCTGCCATCAATTACCTCAACTCCCAAACCGCCGGGCAATGTACAAACGCTCGCTCCACCACCCTGATAACTAATAACCAATAACTGATAACTAATACCAAAAAACAAAAAAACCGTTTATTTGCAAATGAAGTCCAAAACAGGGGTATGCTCTACCGTTTCCTGAAAAAGTCTGGCACGAACTTTTCTATAACACTACCGGTTAAAAAATGAAATGCCAGAAAACACATTATTGGTGAATACTTTTCAATTAATCCTCTATAAAAAAATCGGGCAGCGCTGGCACTACGTACGGCTGTCGAATGCACCCGATGCCCAGATTCTCACCGAATCGGGTTGCTGCGGACAAGCGCCGGACAGCACGACGCTTCAACGGTTTGCAGCATCCAAAGACCCCGCCGCCGCACTGCGGCAGGAAGCGGAAAAATGGGGTGCCGACGGCTACCACAAACCTCACCAGAACAGCCTGCAGATTATGACCCTGCACTTCCAGATGCCACGCTGGCGCGGTTATCCGGCCGGTGCACCGTGGTATGATGATTGGGTGACGGGCTACCTCGACCCCATCGAGTCGATGCTCGCTACCACCAGAAATGGCATTCCCCGCGGCAACGAACGTTTTTCAGGTAATTACCTGCACTACTACGCTATTTTCAACTCCGACCTGGCGCTGGAAGCCGTGGAAAAAATTGCCGCCGCCGCTCCGGTCAAATTCCTGCTCGACATTCATATCGGCCGCCGGGAAAAGCAGGTGCAAATCCCGATCGACCCGAATGTGCCCGAATACCTGCGTTCGCTGTTTCGAATTGTGGAAAAATCGGCGCGTACCATTGCCAGTGAATTGCCGGCCTTGTTTCCCGGCGACCCGATGCAGCCCGAACGTGTGCCGGGCAGCAGTTACAAACGTATTGTAGGCGAAGCGTCCACGCATTTGCGGCAGCAATTGAAAGAAAAATGGAATTTTGACTCCAGTTTCTGGGACCCGCTCACGCCGGCCTCTCCCTCGGAAGTTGTGTTCCTGAATGGTATGGCAGAGGAGAAAAAACAGGAGGTTGCCACCTGGGTGCGCGAACACATGAAAAGCCCGCTGTACCTGATGGATTGTGAGACGGGACTTTTCGAAATCAATCCACACCAGATTTTTTCCAATGCGCACGAAGGCATGGTATTCGATGCTTCGCTGGAATGGGTGATCTACTTTTCCCACCATTTTACGCTCACCTTCGGAGGCGCTGCCCTGGTAGCCACCGTCAAGGAAATGTACAGCACCGAACCGGAGTTGCTGAACAACTGGTAGGTCAGATTTTCCTTAAGTATTTTCCAACAAGCCTAATATACGCAGGAGAATGCGATATTTGCAGCCGTTCTTAACCTCGATTCGGGTGGATGCGCGACAGGACTCTGATTCCCCGGTTTCAGACAGCGCGTAAAAACACCGCAAATCGACTTACAAATCGTCATCGGATGGCTGCCAAACAGAAACAGCAAGCGAATAAGGCCACTGCCAAAACCCCTGCCCGGAATGTCCGGCCCGCTGCGGCGCCGGCCCTTACCAGTACTTTTCAGCCCGGGTTTTGGCAACACCACTGGATGCCGGCTGCCTTGCTGATGGTATTGGCGTTTGTGCTGTACGGCGCATCCATCGCATACGGCTATATGCTGGACGACCAGTTGATCATCTGGCAAAATGCGTACGTCCAGAAAGGGTTTGCCGGCCTGGGCGATATTTTCGCCTACGACAGTTTTATGGGCTATTTCCAGAAGCAACAGTTTCTGCTGGAAGGCGGTCGTTACCGCCCGCTGAGCCTGGCCACGTTTGCCATCGAAATCGGGGTTTTCGGGAAAGACAATGCCAACCTGACACATATCAGCCACTTTATCAACATACTGCTGTATGGTGCGACGGGTATTCTGCTGTACCGCATTTTGCTGGGGCTGTTTCCGATAAAAGAAGGCGGCCGCTGGTTTTTCAGCGTGCCGTTCATTGCTTCGGTATTGTTCGTTTTGCATCCGCTACACAGCGAATGTGTGGCCAATATTAAAGGTCGCGACGAAATTCTGGCGCTGCTGGGTAGTCTCGCAGCCTTGTATGCCACGCTCAAATATTTCGATACCAGACAGACGCTCTGGCTGATCTTGTCGGGCGTTTTCCTGTTGCTCGGCGTTTTGGCCAAAGAAAATGCGCTGACTTTTTTAGCGGTCATTCCGCTGACGGTACTGTTTTTTACAAACGTTTCCGGCGGGCGCAATTTTTCGGCCAGCATACCGCTGGCGCTGGCTGCGCTGGTGTTCATTTTTATCCGTTACAAGGCGCTGGGTTACATGCTCAACCACGGCAATGACACGACGGACCTGATGAACAATCCATTCGTGGGCATGACCGGAGGCGAGCGGCTGGCTACGATTTTCCTCACGCTGGGCTGGTATGTAAAACTCCTGTTTGTTCCGCATCCGCTCACACACGACTACTACCCGTACCACGTTCCGAAGGTGGGCTGGTCCGACTGGCGTGCGCTCCTTTCGCTGGCCCTCTACGTCGGCATGGGCGTGTGGGCGCTCATGAACGTGAAAAAACGCAAGGTGCCTGCTTATACCATCCTGTTTTACCTGTTCACGCTGAGTATCGTTTCCAACCTGTTCGTGTCGGTGGGCACATTCATGAACGAGCGTTTCCTGTACACGCCGTCCGTCGCGTTTTGTATTCTGGCGGGCTGGTTCTTCGCCCGCAAATTGCCCGACCTGATCAAGGAACAGCAGGACCGTCCGGCCATTCTGGCAGCGATGCCGCTGGTGGTAATCGCCGGCCTGTTTGCATTTGTTACCATAACGCGTGTGCCCGACTGGAAAGACCCCATGTCGCTCAACCGGGCAGCCGTACGGGTTTCCGAAAACAGCGCACGCTCGCATTGCTTTTACGTGACCGCCCTGTACAAGGACGAATACATGAAATTGAAAGAATCGAAAGACGTGGCAGCGAAAGATGCGCTGGTCGATACCATGGAATACCACATCAACCGCTCTTTGCAGATCAACCCCGATTACGGCGCCGCGCTGATCATGAAAGGCGCCGTTGCGGCTGCCCGATTCGATATAGACCACCAACTCGACAAGTTTTTCCATGAAATGGAGTACATCATGGAAAAGATACCCTATAACCCGAATTTCAGGGAGTTTCTGGATAAATACATGGACTACCTGACTGCTGCCAACGCCGAAAAATACATGGCTTTCTGCCACCGCGTGGGGTACGATTTCTTTTTCAAAAAGAAAAAAGACCTGAAAACCGCAGAAAAATTCCTGATTTACGGCCTGAACCGGCAGTACGAGGATATCCGTATTCTGGACGACCTGTCGGAAGTGTACACCGCTATGGGAAATCCTGCCAAAGCCGCCGAAATGAAAGCCCGCGCCGACGCCGAGCGCTATTGATAAGACAAGCTCGCCCTAACCAGACAAAGCCTGTCATTTTTAGAAACTCTTTCCATGAAAGTCACTGAACACTTCAAAAAAGCCAAAGGGAAAACGCTCGTTTCGTTTGAAGTTCTGCCACCACTCAAAGGAGGCGGAATGCAGGCTATTTTCGGCACCCTCGACGCGCTGATGGAATTTAAACCGCCCTTCATCGACGTCACCTATCACCGCGAGGAGTTTATTTATAAAAAACGTCCTTCCGGTTATTATGAAAAAACCGCCATCCGCAAACGCCCGGGCACAGTCGGTATTTGCGCCGCCATCATGCACCGCTACGGCGTGGATGCGGTGCCGCACCTGATTTGCGGCGGTTTTTCGGTGGAGGAAACGGAAAATGCGCTGATCGACCTGAATTTTCTCGGCATCAACAACGTGCTGGCTTTGCGCGGCGACGCCCGGCAATTCGAAGATAAATTCATCGCAGAAGAAAACGGCCACAAATACGCGCTCGACCTCGTGCAGCAAATTGCCGGTATGAACGAAGGCCGCTACCTCGACACGAATATTCAAAACGGCGAGCGCACCGAATTTTGCATCGGTATCGCAGGTTATCCGGAAAAGCACTTCGAAGCGGCTAATTCCGATGTCGATATGCAATACACCAAAGCCAAGGTGGATGCAGGCGCCGGATATATCGTGACGCAGATGTTTTTCGATAATAAAAAGTACTTCGAATTCGTGGATAAATGCCGGGCCAACGGCATCGACGTACCGATCGTAGCCGGGCTGAAACCCCTCACACGCCGCTACCAGTTGAGTTCCATTCCACGTAAATTTTTCATCGATTTTCCGCAGGAACTGGTACTGGAAGTGCAAAAGGCCAAGGATGATGCCGCTGTACAACAAATCGGTATCGAATGGTGCATTCAGCAGTCGAAAGAACTGAAGGCCGCCGGCGTTCCATGCCTCCACTACTACACCATGGGTGATACGGAAACTTCCCGGGCGATTGCCGGGGCGCTCGTGTAAATTTTTCGTTCATGTTCCGTTTTTGGGCAATTCTCGGTTTCGTATGGGTGTGTTTTGCGGCTTGTACGGGAAACGGCAAACGTGATATCAAGGCCTACTACTTTCCTGTGGACGAACTGCGAAGGGGACTCGTATACGAATATGAAGTGACGCAAAACGGCATCAGTACACCCGAATACTGGTTTTATCGCTCTGCCGTGCGCGACAGTGGCGTGTTTCTAAGCAGCACGTACTACGACCGTTTTTTCAGGATCGGTCAGATTTGCCGGGAAAAAATCGTGGAAAGCGGCACACAAGCCCGTGAATACCTGCTTTTTGAACCGGATTCCGTTTCGGGCGAACAAATTCAGACGCGAGCCTCCATTTCCGCACCCGATATTTTTCCGTTTCAGGTAAAAGATTCTACCGGCGTTTTCCTGTTCACTGTCAGTTTTCACCCGCCCGACGACTCGCTGGCCACTATTTATGTGATCCGAAACCGGCGTTTCCTCGGCGATGCGTCGCCGTATGATATTCTCGACAAAAAACTTCCCTGTATCCGTTTCAGCCTGACGGAAGCCATCGGCAACAAAAAAGAAGGCAGTACGGAGGTGGAAGGCAAAGGAGAAGAATGGTACGCGAAAGGCATCGGACTGGTGCGTTACCAGAAGACTTACGGCAGCGGAAGCCTGAAAATTGAAGGCCGGCTCGTGGGGATTTACCCGATGTCGGAACTGGAGAAGAAAGCGGAAGAGAATGATGAATTATGAATGATGAACGATGAATTTTGGTGATAACCCGTAGATTTAGAAATGAAAAAGCCAAGGGTTACCACCAAAATTCATCGTTCATCATTCATCGTTCATCATTAAAATCATTGTCTTTTCAAAAACCCCATCAGCGCCCTCTCATACGCCGCTCCGCCTGCCTGCCAGGTTCCGTTGTGGTGCCCGTTGGGAATGAGGTACCATTGTTTGTCGGCCGAAGCCAGGCGGTCAAAATTCTCCTTTCCAAGTTGCCAGGGAATACGTTCGTCCTGATCGCCGTGCGACATAAAGATTGGCTGGGTGATGTGCCGGGCCGATTCTGAAGGTATTACCGCATAGGGATCGAAATCTGCGATGACTGCCGATTTGTCGAGCGTATGATGTGCCAGCCAGGGACTGCGAATACCGAAATAGTTGACGCCGTATTGCTCCACGACGGCTTCCAGGCTGTTGAAGGTGCTTTCGATGACGCCGTATTGCAGGCGTTTGTCTTCTGCCAGTGCCTGCAAGGCAATGGCGCCACCCAGCGAATGGCCCATCACACCGATTTTCTGCGTGGAATCGCGGGCTAGCAGCATATCTACCACGGTGCTGACGTCGTGTTTTTCACAATAACCGAACGTGCAATATTCGCCGCCGCTCTGGCCGTGTGCACGCAGGTCGAACAAAACGACGTTGAAGCCCTGATGGCTCAGTTTTTCGGCAGACGGCAAAAAGAATTCCTTGCAACTGCTGATGCCGTGCAAAAGAATAAGTGTTTTGGGTGCCGAAGCAGGAGGATTGATAGCAGGAATATAAAGGCCTTCCAGTCGCACGCTGTCGCTGGTAAGTACCTCGAATGGCTCGGCGGTGAGGCCGTAGTTTTCCGGGTGCGCACCTTTCGGAATCCGCCAGGTCGCGTGTTCCGGATCCTGCCGGAACGGTTTGATGGGCCAGTACGGCAACACGTTTTCCACGCCCCACCAGGCCAGCAGCAAAAGAAATGGCATTGTCCATGCCATGATGCGGAACATCTTGCGCAAAAACTTTTTCATACTGCAAACAACGCAGCCGAAGCCAAAATGATGATCCGTTTTTAGATAAATCTCGTATTTGCATCTACCGCAACAGGTTTCACCTCCTGCGTTCCTCTTCAATGTATTTAACTTGCGCCAAATTGCACTGTATCATGAAACAACTCCCCTTCTTGCTGGGCGCCACTTTCCTTTTGCTGGCAGGCTGCTCCGTACACCCTAAAAATGCCTACGACGCTGCGCTCGTTCCGCCTGCGCCCGATTATGCCGGCCTCGAAAACTGGGCCGCCCATCCGGACAAAAAAGACCAGGCCGACCGTACACCCGCAGGTTTGCGCGACGAACAGGACAGTTCGGAAGTAGACGTTTTTTTTCTGCATCCTACCACTTACACCGGTGCGGGTCGCAGCGAACGTCAATGGAACGCCGACGTGCACGATACCAAAACGAACAAAAAAACGGACGACAGTTCCATCCTTTTCCAGGCCTCCATTTTCAACGGGACCGGTCGCGTGTATGCGCCGCGTTACCGGCAGGCACATTTGCACGTGTTTTTTGCAAAAAAGGACAGCACATCGGCCAAACAGGCGCTCGACCTGGCATATTCCGATGTCAAAGCGGCGTTTCAATATTATATGGATCACTGGAACAACGGCCGCCCGTTTATCATCGCCGGGCATAGCCAGGGTTCGCGCCATGCCATGATGCTTATCAAGGAAATGATTGAAAATCAACCCGTTGCGAAACAATTGGTGGCAGGGTACATCGTCGGGTGGCCGGTACAAAACAATTTTTTTCAGCAAATAAAACCCTGCGCCACCCCGGATGAAACAGGCTGCTACTGCACCTGGCGCACCTGGAATCGTAAATACGGCCTGAAAAAAGCCTATCAGCCCGAAGTGGTATGCACCAACCCGCTCACCTGGAGCCTGACGGAAAAGGAATACGCTAAAAAATCAATCAACTCCGGCGCAGTCATCCGCCCGTTCAACACCTTGCGTCCGAGTGTGACCGATGCCGAGGTGTACAAAGGCATTTTGCTGGCTGCCAAACCGAAATTCCCCGGCAGTGTGCTGCTGGTGCGAAAAAACTACCACATCGGCGACCTGAACCTGTACTATCTGAACGTGCGGGAAAATGCGCAGGTGCGGGCGAAAACGTATTTGAAAGCGAATAGTGTGGGGAAGGGGTGAGGGACCTCATGCCCTCGGCAATCCAAGTTTCATCTGCGAAATTCTCCGGTTGTCGGCAGCGGTGATGGTAAACAGAAACCCGTTCCACGGAATTTCCACGCCTGTTTTGGGAATATCTCCCCTGAGTTCGAGTGCGAGCCCGGCAAGCGTGTCGGCATTGCCTTTTACGGCATCGAACACGGAAGCGTCGAGCCCGGTGATACGGCACACGTCGTTGAGCAGGGTCTGGCCTTCAAAAAGGTAGGTGTGCTCGTCCAGTTTCCGGTAGCGGATATCGCTTTCCTCGTCGAATTCATCGCGGATATCGCCCGTGACTTCTTCCAGAATATCCTCCATGGTGACGATGCCGGCGCTGCCGCCGTATTCATCTACCACGACAGCCATATGGATCTTTTGCTGTTTGAATTCTTCCAGCAATTCGCTGCAGCGCTTGCTTTCGGGCACCAGCATCACGTTGGTGCGGATGAGCGGCTGCCATTCGAAATGGCCGGGCGCGTCGAGGTGCGGCAGCAGGTCCTTGACATATAAAATTCCGGTGACGTAATCCAGGTCTTCGTCGTACACCGGCAGGCGGGAAAATTCGGACTCCCGGACAATGTCGAGCAGGTCATGAAAACCTGTTTTAAAATCGACGCCGACCACTTTCGTACGCGGCTGCATCACCTGTTTAACGGTGACGTCGCTGAATTTGACGATACTTTTCAGGAGTTCTATTTCTCTTTTTTCGCTGTTCACGGCAGGGCTGCCGGTATCGTGAATCGCTTCGGAGGCGCTGGTTTCGGCACGCCGTTCGTGGCCGAGGAGCGGACTGAAAAGCATTTTCCAGAAGTAAATAAAAAAGGCCAGCCGCTGCACCAAAAAGGTAGCGCGTGTGGTGCTATTGCCCTGTACATCAATCTTTTGAATGCCCCAGAACACGAGCGCCAGCAGCATCGATACGAACGCTGCAGCCACTCCCCACAGGAGCGTACCGGGCCAGCCGATCCGTGCAGCAACGGAATTCAGGGTGGTATGCAACCATTCGGAACCAAAAAGGAGAAATACGCTGAAAACAACCAGCAGCACCTGAAGCAGGAGCCGTGCCAGCAGCAAAGCGGCCAGGGCTGGGCGAACGCCTTCCTGTCCGAGATGGTAAATGCGCTGGGCGGACCGGCTGTCGTCGAGGCCCAGTTGTTCCAGCTCGTGCGGCGATAAACTCACCAGGGCCCGTTCGGCCAGAGTGACAAAAAAATACAACATCAAGCCGACAAGAAACCAGAACATCGCTGCTGAATAAAGGAGAATGATCGAAGGGGAGGCGTGTTTTGAAAGTCAATAGTACGTGAATTTGACTCCCCTTCGAATCACAAATGTTTAGAACGGCAGGTCGTCACCTTCAGCCGCCGGCGGTGGAGCATCGGCAGGCATGGAAGATGCGGCCGCGCGCGCCGGCTGTTGTTCGGTATTCGGGAAACGGCTGTCGCTACCATTGCTCTCGAGTTTTTCGAGCAAACGCAGGGTATTGGCTACAATGTCGGTGACATTGCGTTCCACGCCGTCCTGGCCGGAGTATTTGCGGTAGGAAATTTTCCCTTCCACATACACCATCATACCTTTTTTGAGTTGTTTTTCAGCGCGGTCGGCGAGTTCGCGCCATACCACGATGTTGTGCCACTCGGTCTGTTTTTGCCAGGTGCCATCCTTGTCCTTATAACTTTCGTTGGTTGCGAGGGAAAAACGGCCGACCGCTGTGCCGTTTTCCAGATGGCGGATTTCCGGGTCGCCGCCCAGATTTCCGATGAGGGTTACTTTATTGATCATAATTGTGAATTGTGTTTTAAAAGTAAAAAACTGGTTTATTAGAACTATTGCGCCGGAATGCCGGCTACTTTCAAAACAAACTTAAAGTTCCAGCTTTATCCTGCAAATACCAATCAATCAGGCGTGGTACTGCAATATTTTTTTTCAAATCGGCTTTGGAGATGCGTAAAGTGCCCGAAAAAGGCTTCATAGCCAGCATTTCGGCCGATAAATCGTCTGTCAAATGGATTTCCACAAAAACCGCTGTCACCTGCCGGTGGGTGAGCGTTTGCCGGTAAGGTTTGGAAATATGGGTCACCGTGAATGCTGGCGCCGAATTTTCTTCAAAAAATTGTGTCCGCAGCCATACTTCCATCTCCGTCCGGGTTTCGGGCAGCCCGGGCCGGGCCGGCCACTCCAGCGCCGGAAAATCGAATAGTCCGTGCCAGATGTCTTTTCCCGTGCGTTTCTGAACAAACGTATCGGCGCCGGCATTAAAAACGGCGTAACAGAAAAACCGTTCCTTTTTTACCAGGCTCTTCGATTTGAGGGGCAGTTCGTTGACTCGTCCCGTTTGAAATGCCACACATTTGGATTGCAGCGGGCACGTAACGCATTTAGGTTGTTGCGGGGTGCAGTGCGTGGCGCCAAAATCCATCATAGCCTGGTTGAAGGCTGCGGGCCGTTCCGGATCGAGCAGTTCATTGGCCAGGCGGGTAAATTCTTTTTTAGCGGCAGGCGTGTCGGTCGGCGTATCGATGCCGAAAAACCGCGCCAGCACCCGGTACACGTTTCCGTCGAGCACCGCATGCGGCAAATCGTAAGCGAAAGATGCGATGGCCGCCGCCGTATAGTCGCCCACACCTTTCAGCGCCCGAATGTCGTCGTAGGTATCCGGAAAGCGGCCGTCTAGTGTGCCGGCAATGTGTTTCGCCGTGAAATGCAGATTGCGGGCGCGGGAGTAGTAGCCCAGCCCTTCCCAAAGTTTGAACAATTCGTCTTCCGGCGCGGCGGCCAGGTGAATCACCGTAGGATATGCGGCCACAAATTTCTCGTAATACGGCAGCCCCTGCTCCACCCGCGTCTGTTGCAAAATGATTTCCGACAACCAGATTTTGTACGGATCGCGCTCTCCTTTCCAGGGCATCGGGCGTACATGCGTAGCCGCCCAGGAGAGGAGTTGGGTGCGAAAGAAGAGGGGGAGATGCATGGGGCGAAGATAGCGCTTGGGCTGATGAGTTTTTTTGGGGTTTATAAGTTTATGGGTTTATAAGTTTATGGGTTTATAAGTTTATGGGTTTATAAGTTTATGGGTTTATAAGTTTATCGAGCCGCTCTATAAACCTATAAACTCATAAACTATAAACCAAAAAAACTCACGGCTTGGCCACCTCCCCCTCCTTATTCCCCTTCAGTTTTTCGTTCAAAAATTTCGTCATCAGGTTGTACAAATGCACCTTGGCGTTGACGTCGGAGATGCCGTGTGCCTGATTGGGATATACCATCGTGTCGAATTGTTTGTTGTTGACAATCAACTGACTGGCCATTTCCGCGGTGTTCTGAAAATGTACGTTATCGTCGGCCAGACCATGCACGAGCAAGTACTGACCCTCGAGTTGATCGGCGAAATTGACCGGCGAATTGTCCTCATAGCCGGTGGGGTTTTCATCGTGCGTTTGCATGTAGCGTTCGGTGTACACGCTGTCGTACCATTTCCAGTTGGTAACGGGCGCTACGGCTATGGCGGCCTTGAAAACGTCTTTTCCTTTCAG
>Ga0209717_1000811_pt1 | contig 36680 bp, 26 predicted proteins | sample AD_UKC048_MetaG_FD_184418 | JGI IMG/M metagenome (GOLD analysis project Ga0209717, IMG submission 184418) | Active sludge microbial communities of municipal wastewater-treating anaerobic digesters from USA - AD_UKC048_MetaG (SPAdes) (version 2) | ecosystem: Engineered > Bioreactor > Anaerobic >...
CGTTCCTGCCGGAGAGAACACGATAAGGGTTCACCTTGAACATCTGAAAAGCCACGGAGCTGATGAATTTTTAAATGAAGCGATAGCATATTTGAAGGAGAAAGGAATGAAAAATCCTCTTGAAAATCCGCAAAAAGAAGAAGCGTGCGGTCACGGTCATCATGGCGGTGGCTGCCCCGGAAGCAGAGCAATGACTCTCAAACCGGCAGAAAAACCTGTTGCAAAACCGATAGAACAGAAAAAAGAGACAGGTCCTCTTCAAAGTCAGCTCGGTCACTGGCCTGTTCAGATACACCTTCTTTCTCCTTATGCACCATTCCTGAAAAATGCCGACTTAATGATAATTGCAGACTGTGTCGCATTTGCCTATGCCAACACTCACGAAGAGTTCATAAAAGGGAAAGCCGTTGCCATCGGATGTCCGAAACTTGATGACGCCGGAGCTTATGTTGAAAAAATTGCCGCAATAATAAAAAACTGTAATCTTAAAAGCATCACAATTGTCAGAATGGAAGTCCCGTGCTGCGGCGGAATGACCGAAATCGTTAAGCAGGCAATGAAAAAAGCGGATGAGATCGTCCCTTTTTCAGTTCAAGTTATATCAATATCGGGCGAGAAGTTATAAATAGGAGAATATCATGATCATAAAAAGAAAACTTTCTGAGGTTCCGGTTATGGAGACTGCTCACAATGTTGATGCACGCAATCTTTACAACACTCCCGATGCTATGGTGACAATCATAACATTAAAGCCGGGGCAGTCTTTAAAAAGGCACATCACGCCTGTTGATGTCGCATTTTATGTCATTAAGGGTTCAGGCATCATTGAGATCGGTGATGAAAAAGAACCGGTTGAAGAAGGAACACTCGTTGAAAGTCCTAAAGACATTCTTCACTGCTGGTACAACGAAAGCAAAACCGACCTTACCTTCATGGTAATTAAAGCACCGAGACCTGAAAAAAAGACAGTTTTTGTATCCTGATCAAATAACCTGAAAATCGTATAATTCTTTTCTTCCAGCTCTTGACATTTCAATTTCAGCAACTATATTAGCAAGTGAGTGCTTACTTACTTGTTCGTTGGAGAATGTTTTATGAGACAAAGAAAACCGGCTGGTGAAAGAAAAGATCAGATCGCCGAAATCACACTTGGTATAATTGTTCAAGAAGGGATTGAAAAATTTACTACGGCTGAAATTGCGAAACGGGTTGAAATCTCAGAAGGAGCCATTTTCCGTCATTTTAAAACTAAAAATGATATTGTTCTATACATCATCAAGTCAATTGAACATAAGTTCTTTGAAGGATCGGCAGATTTTAGCGGAGATCCCGTTGAACGCCTCGGACAGTTCTTTAAAAAAAGAATTTCAGTTCTTTTTAAAAATCGAAACGCAATGAATGTTATGTTCTCAGATCAGTTTTCAAAAATTGCCGGTAGCGAAGGTGTTGCAATAATTAAAGAAATGCGTGAAAAATCGCTGAAGTTTGTCCATTCAACACTTAATGATGCGTTTAACGCCGGTCTTTTAAAAGACGGACTTGATCCTGACAATCTTACAGTTCTAATTCTCGGATCAATTTTAAGCATTTATAACAGCCACCTTTACACATCATTAATGAAAGAAAGGGAGTTAAAGAAAATATCTGCCGGAATGTGGGAAACCTGGGAAAAATTAATAAGGAGACAGTCATGAAAAACGGGAAAATCAAAACAATACCGATATTAATTTCTCTTTTCCTTTTATCTACCCTTGCTTTTTTATCCTGCAGCACAGAAAAAACTGAAATCGTAAGAGAAACCCCGGTGGCTGTTAAAATAATTGCCGTCCGCAAAGGTGATGCATCTAAAAAAATCAGGTATATCGGCTCTGTTCACTCTGAAAATGAAATCAGGATCCTTGCAAGAATAAACGGAAATATCTTGGCACTTCCTTTTAAAGAGGGAATGAGTGTGAAAAAAGGTGCCGTTCTTTCAAAAATAAGTGCCCCTGAAACAGGAGCGAGAATATCAAAGATGAAAGAGGAAATTGCAAAAGCACAAAAAGAATCAGAGTTTATCTGCGATCAGGCAGAAGCTGATGAGCGGCTTTTTGAAAAGAATGCAGTTCCTTCAATACGGGCTGAAACAAGTAAGAAGAATTGCGAAAACAGCAAACTCTCAATTAATTCAGCAACTTCGTCACTTGATGAACTTGAAATAATGAGCTCAAAAACAGTTGAGAGTGCACCTTTTAGCGGCACTGTTTTAAAGTGGTTCAGCAATCCGGGAGAAAATATCATGCCGGGGTTTCCGATTCTCCTTTTTGGCGATGACTCCTACATAGTTAAAGTTTTCGTTCATGAAAAAGATATCTCAAAAGGGATAAAAAAGGGGTTGAAAGTGATTCTCGAAAATAATGAAGATCAAAGTGCTGAATCTGCTGTATCTTTTGTTTCGCCTATTTCAGCAGGCCCCGGCAGAATGTATGAAACTCACATTCCGTTAAAAAAAGACCTTTTGCAAAATTTTTCTCATGGACATTCAATAAATGTCAGTTTTATCGTTTCAGAAAAGAAAAACTCTTTTTCAGTGCCTTCGAATTCAGTTCTGAAAGATGGGGAAAGCGAATATATCTTCCTTTTTGAAGATGAAAAGATCGAAAAAAGAAAAATCGTCTTGGGGATTTCTGAAAAAGGATGGGTGACAATTGATGGCGACATCCCCGAAAACAGTAAAGTTGTTGTTGGAAATCTTGAAGCATTAAGCAGCGGCATGACAGTTTACCCTGTATTTCTAAAAGGGGAAAAGCTATGAGATTTACAGAAGGGCTCATAAAAAATAAATATGTGGTGTGGGCGCTTGTCATAGCAGCTGTTATTTTCGGGATTCAGGCCTACTTTTCAATTCCGATGCAGCTTTTCCCTGACACAGCTCCGCCTCTCATCAATGTCATAACAGCATACCCCGGAGCCGGAGCAAAAGATGTAAATGAAACACTGAGCCAGAAACTTGAAGAGGAGTTTGCATCACTTGACGGAGTTGTCAAAACAAAAGCAACATCTCAGGACAATCTTTCCATCATTTCGGTCGAGTTCGATTATGAAAGGGATGTCGATCTGGCAGCAGTTGATATTCAGAATTCAATCTCAAGAATAAAAAACACTCTTCCTGCCGGCATTACCGACCCTCAGGTTTTAAAGTTCTCAACCTCTGACAAACCTGTCGTTACTATAGGAATAATTTCCGATGATCTTACCAAGGCACGAAAGATGTCAGAAGATGTTTTTGCCCCAACTCTTCAAAGAATTCAAGGTGTTGCAGCTGTTGATGTTTTCGGCGGGAACAAACCTGCTTTAATTATCGAACTTAACAGAAGAGATGTCGAGGCATACAGAATTCCGTTTCAGAAAGTTGTCAATGCAGTCAGAGAATTCAACTATTCAATGCCCGCCGGACAGATTAGAACAGAAACTACTCAGACAATGTTCCGTCTTGAAAGCAGGGCGGAAAATATAGAAGACATCAGAAACATTCCGATATCTCTTCCAAACGGTAACAGACTTCTACTTGGTGAAATTTCCAGCATAAAAAAAGGGTCACTTGATGATGATGCCCGTTTTTCAATTGACGGCAGAAATGCGATCGCTATCCAGATATTTAAGACTTATGATGCAAATACCGTTGAAGTTGTGAAAAAATCTCTTGAGAAAGCAAAAGAACTTGACTCTCAATACAGTTCATACAGCTTCATTACCGGTGAGGAAAGTGCAACTTTTACTGAAATATCGGTCAGCAATCTGCTTTCGAATGTCTGGCAGGCCCTGTTATTCGCTTCAATCATTATTTTTCTTTTCCTTGGCAGAATAAGAAGTTCACTTGTTACAATTGTTTCTATGCCTCTTTCATTCGGGCTTACTTTTGTTTTAATGAAACTTTTTAATGTTGAGTTCAACATGGTGACCCTTTCAGCCATCATTCTCGCAGTGGGAATGGTCGTGGATTCGTCAATTGTAATTCTTGAAAACATTACAAGAAGAATGATGGAAGAAGGTGAATCCCCGGAAAAGGCGGTTGTTAACGGAACCTCAGAAGTGGGACTGGCTGTTTTGGCGGGTGTTGCCACAACTCTTTCTGTTCTAATTCCCCTTCTTTTTCTTGAGGGTTTCACGAGCAAGACTTTCGGGCCTCTTGCTCTGACTCTTATCTTTGCCTTCTCATCTTCAATTGCAGTCGCATTCGTGCTGGTTCCTGTTTTAACACTATATACTGCCGGCAAAAGCAAAATTGATACGATCGGTGAAAAAGTGGCAAAGCCTTTCCAGTTTTTAATGGATATGCTGAGGAACTTCTATACAAAAGTGCTCGAAAAAGCTTTGAATCACCGAACAGTAACGCTTTTTGCCGTTTTAATTCTTTTTGTTGTTTCTATCATCGGCTTGCAGAGTCTGGGAATGGAAACCCTGCCGAAAATGGATGGAGGAAGTTTTTCCGTTTCGCTTCAGACGCCTTCAGGGTCATCTCTTGAAGAAACCGCTAAAGCAATAGGACAGATAGAGTCTTTTCTAACGGAAATGCCGGAAGTTGAGAAAATTCAGTCACAGTCCGGTTTTGAGCAGGGAATGAAATCAATGTCTTCATTCGGGGTTCAGGGTCCGACACAGGGAAGTATAACCGTAACCTTAAGCCCCAGAAATGAAAGAGACAGGAGCATTTGGGAAATACAATCAGTAGTCAGAAATAAATTAAGAAAAATCCCCGGCATTGCCGCATCAACAGTCAGAGAGATCGGAAACACCGCAAAAGCGACAACATCAGCTCCCATCGTGGCTGTAATAACAGGAAATGAGCCGGTTGTCCTTGACCGTATCGGGAACGAGGTTGTTAAGAAACTCTCTCAAGTGCCCAATGTGATAGAGCCGGTGAGAAGCTGGGATTTTGATCATAAAAGCGTTGCTGTCAAAGTTGATGATCAGTTGGCGGTGGAACTTGGAATTTCTCCGGCAACTGTTGCACAAACTATGAATATGGGGTCAAACGGTATTTCAGCAGGTGAATTTTTCGGATATTCAGGAAATCCTGACCCTGTTCTAATCAGATACAGCAGAACAGACACTTCAGAACCTGATGATATTCTGGGGTTTCCGCTTTTTGCCCCTGGAACTCTTCACATTATACCTTTAAGAGCCGTTGCTAAGATCGAAGAAAGAAAGGGACAGGGAGTTTTTACAAGAGAAAACCTTATTTCAACACTTGAAGTTTCGGCATTTTCTGAAGGAAGAGCACTGAGTTTCGTAATAAATGATGTTGAAAAATCATTATCAGACCTTTTGCTTCCACAGGGATACGGAATTACTATTACCGGAGAAAAAAGTGATCTTGGAGAATCCAAAAAAGAACTTATCGGAGCGTTTCTTATTGCCATTATCGCGGTTTATCTTCTTCTTGTTGCTCAGCTTAGATCTTTTATTCAGCCCGTTACCATTATGATAAGCATCCCCTTAAGCATGATTGGTGTTTTCCTGGCACTTTTCATTGCAGGTAAATATATTTCAATGCCGGTCATGGTGGGACTGATACTGCTTGTCGGAATTGTCGTGAACAACGCAATTATTCTTATAGAGTTCATAAACCAGGAAAGAGAAAGGGGGGTGAAAAGGAAGAAAGCTTTGATCAACGCTGTAACTTTGAGGTTCAGACCTATTATGATGACATCGTTTTCAACTGTTGTCGGAATGATACCGCTTTCTTTGGAACTTGCGCTCGGATCTGAAAGATTTTCACCGCTGGCAACGGCAATTATCGGTGGAATGACTGCCGCAACATTTCTTACCATGATAGTCGTTCCGGTCTTTTATGATGTTTTTGATTCTATGAGTGAAAAGTTATCAAAAATTGGAGCCAAAAAATGAAAAAACTAATTAAGTTATCAATTTTATTAATTATTCCTGTGCTGTATCATTTTACTGCTTTTGCTGAATCAATGACCATCGGCGAAGTGATCAAGGTAGCTTTAGAACAGAATCTTCAATTGCAGTCAGAAAAATCAGAAGAAGAATATCAGTCATATATTTCAAAAAGTGTGCGGGGAAAATATCTTCCTGTATTAAAAGTGTCTGCCAGTGCTCTGCTCTGGGATGAAGAGAACAAAACAAAAATGGATCTGCCCGTTCTTGATGCTGTAATTCAGGAAATTGTCCCTACTCTTTCACCTGACAGCAGACAGAGAATTCAGAATGCAGTGAATGAAAGTGACAGCTCAGGCATTACAGTTCATGACCAACATGCTTATAAAATATCGGCGACAATTGTTCAGCCGGTTCTGTCTCTTTACGGTATATATAATCTGCATAATGCTTCGTTAAAAATGAAAAAAGCGGCAGAATACGACACATTGAAAATAAAAAGAGAGCTTCAGAAAGATATTGCAAAAGTTTATTTCAGAATGCTTTCAGCAATTGAAAACGAAAAAAGTTTTGATGCGGCAATTGACCAGATAGAAAAAACATATCCTGTGATTGAAGCACTCATTGATGAAGGGCGTGTTGAGCCGAACGCACTCCTTAAGCTGAAAATGCAGCGGTCAGATTTTGAAAAAGGAAAAATCTCCGCCTCAATTGCAGTTATGAATTCAAAACTTATTTTAAACATGATCATGAACAGGGACCTTGACTCACCACTTGAGCCGGTATGGAACGGAGAATATTTTAAAACTTTTACACAAAAGATAACCGAAAATGATAACGCAGAAAACACTGTAGATTTTCTTAACAACATTCCTGAAATAAAAAGCACAGAAGAAAGAATTAATGCATTAAAGTCTAACAGACATGCCGCGGTATCATCATTTCTTCCTGAACTAAATCTTGTCTTAAACTATGATTTTCAGGAAGGATTCGGAGATATGCAGCCGCAGAATCAATTCTATGCCGGAATACTTTTTTCATGGAATATATGGGAGTGGGGAAGTGGATTTTACAAAATAAAAGCGGCCCAGACACAGACAGCCAAAACACAGTTAAATCTGGCACTTCTGAAATCAGGAAAGACCGTTGAGATCAGACAGCTTCAGAATTCGCTTAAAAAGGCGCTTACAGAAATAGAAACCGGAGAAGTTCAGGTCGAATATGCAAAAGAAAACCTCAAAATTGAAGAAGAGCTTTTCAAAGCAGGCAACTCGACAACAACTGAGCTTCTTCAGGCACAGACTTCTTTAGTAAAAGCAGAAAACGATCTGAACATAAAACAGGCGGAACTCTGCTCTTTTTATATTGAATTTATTCTTTCAACAGGTCGTGATTTCAAAGACTTGGAAATTTAAGAAAAAATTGTTTGAAATATACTTGACAAACCGGCTTTTAATTCGGATAATGGAGTCGCAATTGTCTGTTTTTTAATTAATTTGGAGGAAACCATGAACGAATTCAAAATGTTCTGTCATCAGTGTCAGGAAACTGCAATGAACAGAGGATGCAGTGCAAAACAGGGTGTGTGCGGAAAAAGTGCTGAAACTGCAAATCTTCAGGATCTTTTCATCTGGTCTTTGAAAGGAATTTCTTTCTGGGCAGTGAGAGCAAAAAAGCACGGCTGGTATGATGAAAAAACTGCGTTCTTTGTTGATAAAGGGCTTTTTAAAACCATCACAAATGCCGATTTCAATAAGCAGGACTTCATTGCAGATATTTATGAAGCGGTTAAACTCCGTGAGAAAATAAGAACTTTTATGAACGGAAAAGAAACCGTTACGGCAATTCCTGAGTGTGCAGAATGGGTTCCGGGAAATGATGATGATATCTATGCAAAAGCTGCTCTTGGCGCAGGCGGATGGCTTGAAATTGAAAATGAGGATATCCGTTCACTTAAATCGCTTGTTCTTTATGGTCTGAAAGGAATTTCAGCTTATCTTGAGCACGGTTATCAGATCAAAAAACAGGGTCGGGAAATTTTTGAATATCTTATGTATGCACTTGACCAGATCGCAGGAAACGAAATAACTGCCGATGAACTTGTCGCTCTTACCATGAAAACGGGAGAATGGGGTGTCACAGTTATGAAATATCTTGACGAGGCGAATGCCCATTACGGTGAGCAGGAAATAACTGAAGTAAATCTCGGAGTCAGGAACAATCCCGGTATCCTCATTTCAGGGCACGATTTTGTTGATCTCGAGGAGCTTCTTGAGCAGACAAAAGGGACTGGCGTTGATGTTTATACTCACAGCGAAATGCTTCCCGCTCATTACAGACCGGCGTTTAAGAAATATGACAACCTCGTTGGAAATTACGGCAACGCATGGTGGCTTCAGAAAGAAGAGATCAAAAAATTCAACGGTCCCGTTCTTTTCACGACTAACTGTCTTGTTCCGCCGGAACTTGATTATAAGGAAAGAATCTTCACTACCGGTGCAGTGGGTTTTGAAGGACTGAAATATATTGCTGACAGACCTGAGGGCGGACACAAAGATTTTTCAGAAATAATTGAAATGGCAAAAAAATGTCAGCCACCTGTTGAACTTGAAAAAGGGAAGATCGTTGGCGGATTCGGGCACAAACAGACTCTCGCACTTGCCGACAAAGTGATCGATGCCGTTAAAAGCGGTGCAATAAAGAGATTTATTGTCATGGCCGGCTGCGACGGAAGACATAAGACCAGAAGTTACTACACCGAAGTTGCTGAAAAACTGCCGAAAGACACAGTCATTCTTACAGCAGGATGCGCAAAATACAGATATAACAAACTTCCTCTTGGTGACATCGGCGGAATTCCGAGAGTTCTTGATGCAGGACAGTGCAACGATTCGTATTCTCTTGCAGTAATTGCGATAAAACTTGCAGAAGCATTTGAGCTTGACGACATCAACAAACTTCCCCTTTCATTTGACATTGCATGGTATGAGCAGAAAGCGGTTCTTGTTCTCCTTGCGCTGCTCTATCTTGGAGTAAAGGGAATACGGCTTGGACCGACACTTCCCGGATTTCTTTCAGCAGGTGTTGCAAAAGTTCTTGTTGAAAAATTTGATATTAAAGGTATAACTGATGCGGATAGTGATGTCGCCGCTATGATGGAAGGAAGATAATTTTTTGGTGAGGAAGGGAAAATAATGCAGAAAAATCTGAACATTACAGAAAAGACCAATGTCGTGATACATTCGCTTGCACTTATTGCGGCACATCCTGAAATGGATGCCGTGTCTGTTAAATTCATTGCCAAAGAGCTTGCAGTTTCAGAAAGCTATCTTGCAAAAGTTCTTCAACCTATTGTTAAAAATGGTCTTCTTGACTCTTCAAGAGGAGCAAAAGGGGGCTATGTTCTCAAAAAGAAACCTGAAAAAATAAAAATGCTTGATCTGATCCTCCTTCTTGAAGGGAATTTTCCTCACAGTCAGTGCCTTTTCGACAGACCCAGATGCAGTGACGAATCGTGCCCTTTCCGCCGACTTTCTGTCAAAGTTAAGGAAACCATAATCAAGGAACTCGACGGATTCACCATTGCCGATGTCGCAAAGAATTTTAAGAACTGACTTTCATCCCCTGTCTTATTTCATCAAATTTATTTTTTGAGAGCTTGTTGAGTTCTTTAAGCCGGGTGTCATAGTGACCGCTCATGATATATTTTGCAAGCACCATCTGGAAAAAGAGAGGACTTGAAAGGTCGTGATCGAGTTTTGCCTTTGTGAGCTTTTCATAAACTTCATTTCCGCAGATGCATGTTCCAATCCTAGCTCCGCTTAAAAATGTCTTTGAAAAACTGCTTAAATAAATGTGAAGCACGGCTTCAACTGTGAGCGGAACTTCTTTGTGCGTTTCGAAGTCGAGCTCTCCGTATGAATTGTCTTCAACGATGTAAACGCCGTGTTTTTTTGAAAGATCAGAAACGGTCTTTTTAACTTTTTCATCATAACTGAAACCGGTAGGAGTGTGGAATCTCGGCATGAGATAGGCCATTTTTAAAGGACGGGAATCAAATATTCTTGTTATTTCCTTTATGTCAGGACCTCCGTCTTTCATTTTAACGGTCTCTATCTGAGCCCCTTTTTCTTTCAATATCCTTATTGCGGCAGGGTATGTCGGCTCTTCGACAAGAACCCAGTCACCCACTTTGAGCATTGAAGAAAAAATAAGATGAAGCGCCTGCTGGGAACCGCTTGTTATAAGTATCTCACGATCTTTCATATTATTCAGTTTTTTGAGAGCTCTTTCTTTTACCACTTCTTTAAGTCCAAAAAAACCTGAACTGTCACCATATTCAAAAGCTTCTGCCCCTTCATTTTCAAGAACCGAAATGAATATTTTCTTTAGATCGTCAACTGGGAAAAAAGGATCAACTGCCCGTTTTTTAAGATAAATTCCACTGCCGAGCACTTTTTTCAAAAGCCCCTCTTCATCAAGTTCTCTGATCGCATTAGTCATAGTTACAGCAGTTGTTAAATATTCTTTAGCAAGATCTCTTATCGCAGGAAGCCGGCCCTCTTTATCAAATTCTCCCTCATCTATCCTTCTTTTCAAATCTTGTGCAATCGTTTTGTAAAGCGGCTTTTTAGTTGATTCTGCCATGTTTTCCCCGCAAAAACATTAAAACTTCAAGATTGTAATATAACACTTTGAATTTTATTGTCAATTTCCCTAAAATTAAGTAGAATAAGCACCGGACTTTTTTACGGGGCAAAATATGAAAAAATTATTCGGCTTATTATTTTCTGTTTTTTTTATGCTTACAATAAATGCGGCGAAGTTTGATATTCCTCTTAATCTGTTTGACTCCGGCTTCTCAAATAAAATTGCTCTTGATAAGGCGGTTGTTGATACTGAAAGCAGATACATTTCGATCTATATGACCGTTGATAAGTCATGGATTGAGAAGCTTGACGACTTAAATCTCGAAGCACTTAACAGGTTTTATCTTAACTTTCTGATAAATAAGAAAATTGATTTTAAAGGGATAGCTTTTTTTGTCAGAACGAATAATCTGGAAGCTTATCAGCATATCTTAAAATTCCTGCCTGTTCTTCCGCCAGTACCAAAAAAAGAAGGCGAATCCGCTCCACAGACAAAATCACTTGTTCCTGAAAAGAAATATGGAAATATCGAAGGTGGACTTACCGGAAAAACAATTTTCACAAGCCCCGGTCACGGCTGGGTATACGACACCGACAACGGAACATGGAACACTCAGCGGGGAATTAATCTCGGCATGAGGGAAGATGATTCAAATGCAGAAATTGTGAGTTATTTCCTTGTTCCGTATCTTCAGAATGCCGGTGCACTTGTCTTTTCCGCAAGAGAAACGGACAGAAACGAATCCATGGTGATAGTTGACGATGCAGACGGATCATCTTTTCCTGAGTCGGGAACTTATGAAGAAGGGGGCTCCTGGACTGAAACAACAAGCGGAAAAGGATATGGCAGAACAGCTTTCCCGATCGAAATTGAAAGCAATGTCATGGAAAACGGAAAATACAGATATGCAACGGCAGGAACAGGTGCCTGGGCAAAATGGACACCGAACATCCCTGAAGATGGAAATTATCATGTCTATGTCAGCTATAAAACATTCACCGACAGAGCTCCTGATGCGGTTTATACAGTCAATCATGCCGGAGGTGAAACTGAAGTCACAGTAAGCCAGAAACACCACGGAAGCACCTGGGTCGATCTCGGTCAGTTCTATTTCAAAAAAGGAACCGGCGGGTCGGTTACGCTTAATAAAAACGATGATGCGGAAAGCGGAACAATAATAATTGCCGATGCAGTCCGGATCGGTGGAGGCAATGCTATTTTAAAGAGAGGAACTTCAACATCCGGAAAACCGAGATGGGAAGAGGCGGCCAAGGTTCATGCCCAGTTTCTCGGAGCACCGTCAACAGTTTATCAGTCATCAGTTAACGACCGGTCAGCCGATGTAACAGCAAGAAGCAGATGGACTGCATGGGAAAACGAAGCGGGAGTTGATGATTCCATATATATTTCATGGCACTCAAATGCCTTCAACGGTTCATCCAAAGGCATTTCAACTTATATCTACAGCAGTGATGAACCAGGTTCAACTTATGTTACAACTGAGGCACAGGCGGGAAGCGTCGAGCTTGGGGAACTTGTTCACAACCGGATTTTTAATGCGGTGAAATCACTTTTTGATTCAAGCTGGAAACAGATCGGTAACGGGATGTACAGTGCTTATTTCGGGGAATTGAATCCGACTTATAACAATGAAATGCCTGCATGTCTTGTGGAACTTGCATTTCATGATAATGAGCTTGATGCGGCAATGCTTAAAAACCCGAAATTCAGAAATATTGCGGCAAGAGCGGCTTATCAGGCGATAGTAAAATATTTTGCAGACCGTGATGACTACGATCCGGTCTATCTTCCCTCCCATCCACGCAATCTGAGAACTGAAACTAATGATGACGGATCAGTCACTCTGTTCTGGGATGAGCCGGAAAGTGATGAGAATTTTTATCTCGGTCATCCTGCAGATGGATATCTTGTTCAGATGAGTACTGACGGAAAGAGTTTTGATACCGGAACAGATGTCGGAAATGTTACTCAATTTACAGTTGAAGATCCGCAGCCGGGACAACCTCTTTATTTCAGGATAATTGCATATAACGACGGTGGTGTTTCATTTCCAAGCGTTGTCGCAGGTGCAGTTCCCCAAAAAACCGGAGCACAGATCCTGATCGTTGACGGATTTGAAAGGGTTGACCAGAACACTCCGAGATTTGCAGTCGGCACAAATGGAAGCAATAGATATATGCTTGAATTCATTAACAGTTATAGTTATGTAATTCACTATCTTGAAGTGTTTGAAGAGCTTGGTTTTTCAGCAGATTTCACTCAGAAGACAAACATCGGTTCCATTGATCTTTCAAAGTATGATGCAGTTATCTGGTTTGCCGGAGAACAGTCCTCAAATGACACAACTTTTTCCATTTCCGAGCAGGGTTATATCGCTCAATATATTTCTGATGGAGGCAGCTTTTTTGTAAGCGGTTCCGAGATCGGATGGGACCTTGTTGAAAAAGGAAATTCTGCTGATATTACTTTCTTTAATGATGTTCTTAATACTGACTATATAAATGACTCTTCAAATCTCTACACTTTCAAAGGAACTGGCGACTTCTCAACAATTTCAGGACTTTTTGATGACGGAACATATATCTATCAGCCCAATTTTCCTGATGTCATTGAGCCATTTAATTCAAACGGAGAGAGTTTTCTTTTTTATGATAACGACGAAACTTTAGGAGCGGGAGTGATCACAATTGACACAAAAAAAGTTGCGATACTCGGTTTTCCGTTTGAAACCATTCTTGAAAAAAATATGAAAACCGGGCTCATGGAAAAAGTGTTTGAGAAATTTGAAATTACTCCAAAAGAGATTCCCGATGATGAAGAACCGGATGATGGTGAAGAACTGGATGATGGTGAAGACTCTGACGACTCCGACCAGTCTGACCAGTCTGAAATGTCTGACCAGTCCGAAGTGTCCGACCAGTCTGAAGTGTCCGACCAGTCCGAGATGTCCGACCAGTCCGAAGTGTCCGACGAGTCCGAAGTGTCCGACGAGTCCGAAGTGTCCGACGAGTCCGAAGTATCTGATGAACCTGAAGAATCAGAAAAGAAAAACAAAGGATGCAGTATACTTTTAATATAAGAGGTCAAAATGTTTAACCTGTTAAAAAAACTTGGTTCTTTTGTTGTTTTAGCAATTGTCCTGCTTTCCGGTTGTGACAATCTGAGCAAGGAAAGCGGGACATTTTCGGTCAAGTTCACATGGCCTGAAAACAACAAGCCCGATTTTTCCGGTGATTCATACTATGCATGGATAGATATCAGAGAGTGGATAGACGGTGATGCTGAAAACATGAAGATCCACCTTAAAGAAGGTCCTGTCGCCTTTGACAATGAAGGGAAACTGACCCTCAAACTTGAAAACCTTTCATACGGAAAGAACAGGGTCATCGTGGTAGAGGTGAGAAAATCGAATTCTGATCAGGACAGAACTCTTTATTACGGAATATCTGACATGTTTGATCTTGATCCCGGAAAACACACCGATGTTACAGTGGACATGAACTTCACTCCGGGAACTGTAGAAGGCAACAACAGTTTCGCCATAGATATATTTCAGAATGATGTCAAAATAACAAGTACCGCGAATGAAAAAGTTTCAATACGGGTTTTTAAAGCCACCGGTTCAAAAGTGGTATTTTCAAACAGACTTGATCTGCTCGACATTCAGATAAATAACGAAACAAGAGATTATACCGGTTCAGAAGTTATTGATTTTTCGACACTTACAAAAATAGATGACATAACATTTGAATACCCGGAATGGGACCTCACCGCAGGAAGAGAGGATGCTGAAAACGGGGATGGCAACAAGACCGTCTATGCAAAAGTCATAGACTCTAACGGTTATCGAAGTGAAATGGCATATGCATCAGTAAATCTTGACACGACCGACCCGTCAGTATCAAACATTACTATTTCCCCTGCCGGAGATCCCGGTCTGGCAAACATTGGGACGCAGATCGTTGTAAAGTTCATAATGAGCGAGCCGGTAACAGATCTGATGCTGTTTTCAGACGGGATTGAAATGATTGACAAATCAAGTGGATCTGACATGTACTTCGTCTATACTGTCACAGATGCTGATGTTGACGGTTCCGTTTATAATTTTAAAGTTTCAGCAAAAGACAATGCAGGAAACCAATTAAATGACTTTCCTCTCGGAAGCGTTCAGATAGACAGTACATTGCCTGAGTTGTTGAATTTCTCAGTTTCAAAAAACAAGGTCCGGACGGGAGAAGAATTCTCAGTATCTCTTGAAGTTTCAGAGGCATTGAAGAATATCAATGTTCTCGTCGGAGCAAAATCAATATCAGATAAATGCAATCTTGAGGACGGATCTGAAACAAAATATATCTGCAAACATTTTGCCGACATTGATGGAGATGAAGGTGACGGAGTTAAGCAGATTGCTGTTGAACTTACAGATCTTGCAGGGAACAAAATGTCTCAGACATTAAAAAAAGATGCTGAACCTGTAACAATTGAATATGACATTACAGCACCGATACTTGCGAGTGCTGTGATACTTCCGGAAACTGTGAATAGATCGTCTGACAAGATAAATCTTAAATTCTCATTTGCTGAAAAAGTAAACTTTGATCTAAGTGATCTTGTTCTTGACCCTGATACCGACCTGGTTTTTGATTGCGGAGATATTTCAACTGCTTCAAAAAGCTTTGAATGTTCTGCACCTTTTGCCAAAGAAGACCAAAGAGTTGCAGATTACAATGTTTCAGTTTCTGTGAGTGATGAAGTGGGTAATGAAAGCAAAGATATAGAGCTTGGAACAATATCGGTTGACAGGATATCTCCTTTTCTTTCAAATCAGAATGTTACACCTGAAGCAGTAAAACTTAATGAGGAATTTGTAATAACCTTCAGTGTCAGTGAAGAGCTTCTTGCTGATCCTCTTGTGAGGGTAGGAGACAAGACTCTGCCGGGAAGCGAATGCGGCTATAGTTCCACAACATCTCTTTGGACATGTACTCATCAGGCAAATAAGGATGGAGATGAGCCGGATGGACAGAAAATGGTCTCTGTCTATATTGTTGATAAAGCAGGGAATGCCGCAACTGAAATATTAACAAAATCAATTAATTATGATGCGACTCCGCCTGTTATGATAAACCCGGTTTTCATACCGGGAGCTAAACTTAACAGCTATGACGGACTTTTCTGGGTCAGATTCAGTTTTTCAGAAAGGGTTCTGAATGACGACAGCTTTGTTTTTTCTTATGTCACAGATGAAGGGGACATATTCAATAAGCCGGTTTCATGTTCTTCAACTGACGGTATGAACCAGTCATTTTCATGTGCATTCAACCTTCTGCCTGAAGACAATATTCAGGGTAAATACACATTTTTCATTGATGCGACAGACCTTAGCGGCAACCGGCTTGCTCAGGACGGCACATCAAACAAAATAGGCACGATCGAAGTTGATAGAAAACTTCCTGAGATAAACATTGTATCTGTCGATCCCGAAAATGTAAATTATGAAACGGATCATATTGAGGTAGTGTTTACTACAAATGAGCCGGTTCAGACACTTGTAAATCCCGAGGTTAAGTTCGGGACCAATATTCAGACCTCTTCACCCTTTTCCGTTAATGCGGAAAGAACTGAGTTCATATATCACATAACAAATCTGCAGATGGCGTATGATGGCACAAATGTAATAAATATCAAAGCCGGGGATCTTTCCGGCAACACCGGTGATGCCTCAAGAGGCGGAATCCATGTTGACAGGACAAGACCTGTAGTAATAAACTCCGATCTCAACAAAAATTTAGCCAGAGAAGGAGAGGATATTATAGTTTCGGTAACATTTTCTGAAGAAATGGATCCCTCATCAGTAAAAATAGAAGACAGCGGACTCGGTCTGATAAAAGATACACACAGTTCCACTGACAGAATATTCGTATATCTTTACACTGTTAAACCGTCTGATGCAGGAATAAGAGAAAAGATCTATGATATTTCGATCTTGGGGAGCGACACATTCGATAATAAAATTGCTGAATCTTATGCAATCGGAACAGTTATACTCGATCTTACCCCTCCCGATAATTCAAAAATTACTGATCTGGAGATAATTACAGCTACAAGTTCATTTTATACTGTTGATTCTCTTCCTGTTGCATCAACATATCAGCCGGAAATAGAATATTCATTCAATATTACAAATGCATCTGAAATTTTTGAACGACCTGAGGTTTTTATCGGCTATAATCCCGCACCCATAACAGACTGCAATGGCGACGAAACAGTAATTAGCTGCTATGGAACATACAATATATCAGGCGATGAAGGTGAGGGTGTCAAACATTTGACGGTAAACCTTTATGACGCTGTAGGAAACAGAGTTACATATACTCCGGGAGCTGTCATTTTTGATTTCACAGGACCGCGGCTTGTAAGCACTTCGGTAACAAGAGATCCGGCATTTGCACATTCAAGGGATGAAACTGGAAAAATTCAGTATTTCAGCAGAAAAGACCCGTTTAGCGAAAAGAATGTTCAGCTTGTTCTTACAATGTATGCCGATGAATTAATAGATACAGATTTTTCAAACACGATTGACTATCTTCCATGCGAAACCGACAGTTATGCCGTCAAGCCTGAGGAGATAAGCGGCAATTCTTTGACTCACATTAGAACTGTCAATGATTGTTTAGGTCTATACTCTCCAATGGTAATATGGAGAGATTTTGTCGGCAACGAAACAGCTCGGGAATCAGACTGGAAAATATCCATTGTAGACGATCAGCCTGATCCTCTCAATATAAAAAGAGATTACATAACTTATTATAGAAAACCTTTCGGATCGATCGATTCTACCGCAACACCTAGATTTTATGTAACATCTTCACCCAAAACTGTTATGTCTGATGACATTGTAATGGTTGCTTTCTATACTGAAACAGGGATTCTTGCCGGAACTGCCGTTGTCGGAGATGACGGTTCTTTCAGCGTTGACACCCTTACCGGAGGAGATGTTCCGGTTATTTATATCAATCCTGTTTCATTTACAGGAAACAAAATACCTGTTAAAGATGATCTCGGGAATCCTTACGATATAAAAACCGTTCTTCAGCCGGTTCCCAATGTTGTGTGGACTGCAAATCTGAACAGAAAGATACAGGGAAGCCAGTGGCCGAATCCGACAACATTTATAAACACTTCTGCAGAAACTAACTATCTTGTAAGAGACAGCTTTCTTAATTCTTATGAGACTTCAGAGCTTCCTTCTTCTGTTTATTCAGGAGTTTCATCTTCAAAAAGAGATGGTGCTCAAATTCAGGTGTTTGAAGATCCTATGAGTTCTTTTTACCGGACAGGTAGAGCTTCTGCATATAATCCCGCCAAAGACGAACTTCTTGTTTTCGGAGGAAGGACTGTTTCTGATGGAAGTTCAATGGAACTGTGGTTTAATGATCTTGCAGTATGGAACGGGGATAAGTGGAAGATAATCGAAACTGAAGGTCAGACCCCCGACAAATCTGAAAATGCATCAATGGTCTATTTCGAAGCAAAAGATCAGTATGTTCTTTTCGGCGGATCTAAAAATATTGATATGGTTCAGTATTATTATTCACAGACATGGATATGGACAGGAAACTACTGGATCAATACAGGAAAAACCGGCCCTAAAGCCAGAGACAATGGTGCAATGGCCTATGATCCGGTAAGGAAAAAAGCTGTTCTTTTCGGTGGAAGAGACCCGTACGGAACTATAAATCCGATTGACGGACATAAATATGCAGATGACGGAACATGGGAATGGGATGGAGAAACCTGGTTGAATATTCCGGTTTCAGGGCCTGATCCTTCTGCGGGGGAAATGGTTTATGATCTGACTTCAAGAAAATTGATATACTATGACGGCATATCCGGATCAACATGGAGTTATGACGGTTTAATTTGGGAAACTCTTGCAACCGGAGGGCAGCAACTTAAAAATTTCAATATGGTGTATGATTCGCTTCTGAACAGAACTCTTATCTACGGCGGAATAAAACCTGATTACAGTTACAGTAATTCAGTTTATTCATTTAACGGATCATCATGGACTGCTCTTGCTGCGGCACCATATCAGATTGCTGACCATGTCATGTGGTATTCAAAATCAAAGAACACCGCATATGCCGCTTTCGGCGCCTATAATGACCTATGGATAGACCCCTTCAGAAATCTTCTTGAACTTAAAGGGTCAGTATGGAAAGAGCGGACATTCCAGACTCATGGCGTTGCATCTCCATCAATAACTTATTATCCTACCAAAAATAAAGTGTATATGTTCGGAGGAGAAACTGATGAATTCTCAGACACATACACTTTTGAATTTGATGGATTGAGATGGGATCGTGTAAATAACGGAGCAACCAGGCCGACAACTGTCACGGATAATGATCTGATTTACTACCCGCCTGCCGATGTTCTTCTTCTTTTCGAAAGATCACCGGCGAGAATGTGGCAATATAACGGCTCCACATGGTCTATCAGGACCACAACGGGAAGTCCTTCAAAAATTGACAGTTACAAAATGGAATACTTTCCGGAACAGGGGCATGTCGTATTTATTGCCACTACAACAGAAGGAAATATTGAGACATGGACTTACAACGGATCAACATGGACAAATGTCTGCAGAGACGGTGTTCCGGGAGGATGCATCCAGCCGGATCTGATATTTAATGAGGATTTCTCGATATCATATAATTCGCAAGCTCAAAAAGTGTTCGGATTTATGTCCGGAGATCACAGCGGAGACATTGAAACATGGAGATGGACCGGATCAGTATGGCAGGCAGTATCTGTAACCGATCCTGAAAATGACGGGACTCCCGGATTTATTTACAATCCGTCGGCAAGTTATTCTCAGGCCTACAAAAGCACAATTGTTTCCGGAACGAACAATACAGATTCATTTGAGATATGGCTTTTTAACGGAACCAGTTACAGGAAAATAGAACAGTATGATATTTCAAAAAGGTTCTATTTTGACTCTGTGTGGATGGAAAACGAACAGGCCCTTCTTATCAGAGGCGGTCGGGTCGGCAGGATGTCGACAGATTACTTTGTGAAAGACTATTTTGTTGTTAAACTGCCTCAAAATGTTGTTCCGACTCAACAGTACATTATTCCGATGAGTACAGCCGGTATGCCGAATGAAGCAGTTATCCGTAAAATTGATGTTTCATGGATAGGCGGTGGAACAACAAAAACAGAAACAGCGGATAACAACTTGGCAATATTAAGCTTCTGGTATAAAAACGGATGGGAGGAATTGACATACGGATCAGGAAGTTCAAGTTCCAACAGTTTAATGTTTGAAGAGATTAATGATCCTGACATTATTGATTTCATGCAAAATGGTATAGAGAACAACATTTCTTTCAAAATCAATCCGAAGATCATCGGGACCTATTCATACTCCACTCCTGTCATTTCAACTTCGGCAGTTGAAGTGGATGTGTACTACAATGTTGAAGGGAAACGGGACATTCCCCGCTATCTTGACAGTCAGTATTACATACCTTCAAAACAATTCGATTATGAATCAGCAAGACGGACATGCCTTGAATGGGGCGGAGATCTTCTAATTATTAACAATGAAGACGAAGAGAATATAGTCAGGGATCTTGTCGGATTTGATGATTCGATACAATACTGGATAGGAGTTAACGACATTCACAGGGATCTTGATTTCAGAACTGTGAGCGGAAGACTGATATATAGCAATGGAGTTATTGATGGTAATTATGTGAAATGGGCGAAATACCATCCTTACACATCAACCACGGACAACTGTGTCTACCTTCTGAACGGAAGATGGTCTCTTGGGAACTGTGCTGTTGCAGGAAACTTCATTTGTGAAAAAACAAGGGAGAACAGCTATGTCATTTCAACAAAAACAGAAAACTGGGCAAATGCCAAAGCAGTTTGTGAATTGCTTAACATGGACCTTGTGATAATGAACGGTCCTTTTGAGCAGTCAAAAATTGAAAAAATGACCGGAGGAACAACTGATTTCTGGATCGGCTATACCGATGCCGATGTTGAAGGAACCTGGCGCTGGGTAAACGGACTTACGGGCTGGATAGGCAATTCAGAGGGAACGCCTTATTATTACAACAACTGGGGAACAGGATATCCGTCCACGGCATCCGGAACTTATGACTTTGCTTTCATTTCAATGGCAGGAAATAAGAAATGGAGAAATAATGCCGCAGGAACACTGCTGAAACACTATATCTGCGAAGAAAACAGTGAAGAGATGTTCTGTTCGCTCAACAATCAGGACTGCACGCTGAGTGATGAATGCTGCAGCGGAATCTGTTCAGATAACTATGGCGAATGTGTGGCATGCCTTAAGAACGGCGATTCATCATGTGCTGCAGGAAGCAACTGCTGCAGTGGAATATGTAACACATCGTCAAAAGAATGTGCGGAATGCCTTAACCTTAATCAGCCGACTTGTACAAGTGCAACAGACTGCTGTGATAAATCTGCGACATGTGCTTCAGGGAAATGCTGTTATTCGCTCGGACTTGACTGTTCCTTAAATTCAGAATGCTGCACAGGAATGAGTTGCGGTGATGAATCAAAATGCTGCAAATCCTTAACAACAAGCTGTCTGCTGAATAGTGAATGTTGTACAGGAGTCTGTACCGGAGTTACTAAAAAATTCTGCTCATGCAGGACAACTGACCAGTCTTGTATTATTAATTCCAACTGCTGCACAGGAATATGCAGTAAAGGAATATGTCAGTGTTCTGAACTTGGAGATCAATGCTTAACGACGACTGACTGTTGTAAAGGGATTTGCTCTAAAGGAAAATGTCAGTAAAATAATTTGTTTTGAGCGGGGAATGAACATAGAACATGGTGCAAGGAGTTAAAGATCGTTTATTCGATAAACGGATCTGATGATAAACTTTACGAGATTGACCGCACAGGGAAAGTTCTTCCCGATGATGTTTATGAAGCGTGCTTAATCCCTTTCTGATGTTTTTGAAGATATTTTCGGCTATAATTTTATTGGCTGAGTGATTGACATGGACATAATCAAGAAAATACTCTTCGCCGTCTTTATGTTCATTAAGTATTTCAGTCAGATCAACACTGTTCATTGACTCTGCAAGTTCCGCATTGGCTTTTTGCAGCACTTCATACCCTTTTTTAAAAGAGCCCTCTATCCCTGTCGGGGTCAGATATTTGTTGTTTTTAATTTTTTCCTCATATTCCGTATATGTGTCATCGGCAAAGAAATGGGGCTGCAGAAAATGAAAGAACTTCGCTCCTGATTTAGTGGAATAACTGTGTGCGGCAATAATATCCCTTGTGAATCCGGGTCGAGTCTGTTCAGTCATCTTCTTCACAAAAACATCATCTGACAAATGCTCAGGAACGGCATAATCAACAGGATTGAGGAATAGTTTTGCAAAATATGATCGTTCTGAAAGAGCGACCATGATCTTAAGCAGCCATGAAAGTGCATCAAGATCGTTCTGAACAAATTTCATATAGGATGAATTAATATTTGCATAAAAAATATTAACAAACACCTCATTTATCCCTTCATAAAAGATCACAATGTCACCCTGTTTCAGGTCGTTGACCGTTTTAAGCATCTTTAATTGTTTGTCTGATGAAAAAGAAGTTATTCCGTAATTCAGGACAATATATTTTTCAGGGTAGAACTTGTTGAAAAGTATCTGCAGCTGACTTGGGATCGTATGTTCATCGGGAACTTCTGAACCGTAAACAGTCGAATCTCCGAAAATATACACCTTATTTTCAAATTTCTCCGGCTGGAAAGAGGTTTTTCTGATCCCATCTGAAGTGTTGAAATACCTGCCGGAAAAATCTTTTGGAGAAATGTCCCCTGTTTTTTCTGAAACATTCCATCCACCCGGCTGAAAAAAAGCTTCTTTAACAAACTCTTCAGAAAAGAACGGTGCGTTTTTATACGGTTCGGGACGCTGTATTCTATAATCCCACTGTGTTGTAGGAACAGAAAATCTTTTAATATAAAACCACGAAAAAAGTTCAAGGAGTGAAAAAATAAGAATCACTATTACGATTGGAGCAACGAATCTGAAAATTGTTTTCATAACATCCGGCTTATACATTTTCACTCTTTAATCTATCTCTTCATCCAGCGGTTTTGATCCCATTGAATGTCAGTTGATTCTTTTACTTGAAGACCTGATTTTTTAATGAAATATTTGTGAATTTCCCTGTTTGGAGAGAGTTCGGGGTGAAAGCTTGTCGCAAGAACCGATTCATTTTCCGCGGCAACGATCACCCCTTTTGTTTCCAGAAGGATTTTGGTGTCCCCCCAGACACTTTTTATTCCGGGAGCTCTGATGAAAACGAGTTTTACGGGTTGTGATGAAACCTTGGAAATGACTTTAAATTCAGTAAAACTGGATAGTTGAGAACCAAAAAGGTTCCTTTCAATTTCGATGTCGATTATTGACAGACAAGGCTCTTCGCCTACTACTTTTGAAGCGGCAAGTATCGCTCCTGCACAAGTCCCCCACACTTTCATTCCGGTTTTCACTTTTTGAATGATTTCTTTGTCAAGACCGGTCTCTTTCAGAAGTTTTCTAAGTGTTGAGCTTTCTCCTCCGGGAAGTATGAGCCCTGAAACATTTTCAAGATGTTCCTGCTTTTTTACGAATACCGGTTCATGACCGCAATCTCTTATGTGGGCGGCATGTTCTGCAACTCCGCCCTGAAGGTCAAGTATGGCAATTCGGCTCATCAGATCCCTCTTTTTGCGTATTTATCCTCTTCTTTGATACTTGAGCAATTGATTCCGACCATCGGTTCACCGAGATTTTTTGAAACTTCAGCAATAATTTTCGGATCATTGAAATTGGCAGTCGCAGTTACTATCGCTTTTGCCCTGATTGCGGGATTTCCTGATTTAAAAATTCCTGAACCGACAAAAACACCGTCACAGCCAAGCTGCATCATGAGAGCCGCATCAGCAGGAGTTGCGATTCCGCCAGCCGCGAAATTTACTACAGGAAGCCTTTTAATCTCTCTTATTCTGAATGCAAGTTCATAAGATATTCCGTGGTTTTTGCAGAAAGTTCCGACCTCTTCATCATTAAGAGAACAGAGTTCAGCGATCTCTTTATTCATGGTTCTCATGTGTCTGACGGCCTCAACTACATCACCTGTTCCTGCTTCACCTTTTGTTCTTATCATTGCCGCACCTTCAGAAATTCTTCTGCATGCTTCACCGAGATTTCTGGCTCCGCAGACAAAAGGGATTCTGAACTTGTGCTTATTGATGTGGTTATCTTCATCAGCCATTGTAAGAACTTCACTTTCATCAATATAATCAATTTCGAGTGCTTCAAGTATCTGTGCTTCAACAAAGTGACCTATTCTCGCCTTTGCCATTACAGGAATTGTCACAGCTTTCTGGATTTCGATGATAAGTGCAGGATCACTCATTCTTGCAACACCGCCGTCCTTTCTTATGTCTGCGGGAACTCTTTCAAGTGCCATAACCGCAACCGCACCTGCCTCTTGAGCTATTTTTGCCTGCTCGGCATTCACTACATCCATGATAACTCCGCCTTTAAGCATCTGGGCAAGGTTTGCATTAAGTTCATAACGATCGTTCATTTCTACCTCCAAAAAGTGTTATATCACAATAATTCAAATAACTTACAAAACGCTGCATTGTAATATCACAAATCGACTTAGTCAACCCCGTGCAGATAAAAAATCGCAACTCTGCGTAACAACTTGAAAAAATATTGGTGCTTTGTATATTTGCTGTGACTTTAATTTTTTTTGGAGTTTATCATGCCTCTTTTCATTGGTATTGCAGGCGGGTCGGGTTCAGGTAAAACTACGATCGCAAGAAAGATAAAAAAATCCTTTTCAAAAGGAGAGCGGGTTATCATCCTTGAAATGGACAGTTATTACAAGGATTTACATGGCAAGAGCTTTGAAGAGAGGGAAAAAAACAACTATGATATTCCCGATGCCCTGGATTTTGAACTTCTTGAAAAACAGTTGAAAACGCTGCTTGAAAACAAGCCAATTCAAAAACCGGTCTATGATTTTACCATCCACCTCAGAAAAGATGAAACCGAACTTGTTGAACCGGCAGACATAATAATTCTTGAAGGGATACTCACTTTCCATAAAAAAGAGATCCGTGACCTGCTTGACATAAGGATCTTTGTTGACACCGATGCCGACATCCGGCTTTTAAGAAGGATCCGTCGCGATATGGAGCAAAGAGGAAGATCATTTGAAGAGATCAGGGAAAGATATTCATGCATGGTCAGACCTGCATACCGCGATTTTGTAAAGCCGACAATTCAGCATTCACACCTCGTCATCCCGGAAGGAGGACAGGATTTTGTCGCAATTGACATGATCGTCTCAAAAATAACTCACTGGCTCATGGAAAAGAAGTAGAAGCATAAAAAAACCGGCTTATTCTTGACATTGTGCAACTTCGTAGTACAATTATTTTGTCAATTTGCGATGGAGGTAAGTTTATGAGAGAGTCAACAATTTCTGCGAGAATGGATTCTGAAATGAAGAAGAAGGTGGAGAGCATCCTTAATAAATTGGGGCTTTCGCACTCTTCTGCAATAAACCTTTTTTACAGTCAGATTCTAATGAATGAAGGACTTCCTTTTGAAATGAAATTGACAGGGAAGAAAACAAAGAACAGAAAAATAGATGTGGTTGCAGAACCTGAAATTACCTATAATCAGACAGATACATTATTTGAAAGTATGGAAGATCTGCCAAGCGATTTAATTAAAATGATCTCAAGATTCGGAAAATCAAAAAAAGCAAAAGCCGCAATAGTTAAACTTGCAGTTGAGTTTTTTCTTGAAGAACTTGAATTTATTGAAGAATGTGAGCAAAGGATGAATGATGACAATGACCCGTTGATAAGTGAAGAAGAGTTCAAAAAAAGATTTGGGTTATAAAATTGAATAACATCGTTTTAAAATTCAAAGAGTCTGCCTCGAAGGAATTTAGCAAAATCCCCAAACAGCTTCAACCAAAGATTTACGATGAAATTCAATCTTTAAAAGAAAATCCGTTGAAAGGAAAAAAGCTCAAAGGAAAATTAAGCGCTTTCAGAAGAATAAGGATTGGAAAATACAGGGTTGCATACAAATTCATTCATTGCGAGATTGTTATTATTGTAGTTAAAATCGGTGACAGAAAAGATTTTTACGAACAACTATCCAGGCTTGTTCAGGATATGAGAAAATAATTTTTCTTATTTTTCTGGAATAATTTTCAAAAATAATCTGTTATAGATACGAATTTTGATTTTTTTTGGAGGGTTTTATGGATGTAATTATTGAACTTGCAAATGTTTCAAAGAGTTACAATGAGATCAAAGCAGTTGAAAACCTTTCTTTCAAACTGAAAAAAGGTGAAATTTTAGGATTTCTGGGGCCAAACGGAGCCGGAAAGACAACTGCCATGAAAATGATCACCGGTTACATGCCGCCTGACACCGGAACAATTAAAGTAAAGAATGAAGACATTTTAAAAGATCCGGTGAAGGCAAGGATAAGCATCGGTTATCTCCCTGAGAACAATCCGCTCTATCTTGACATGACAGTGGCCGAATATCTTAATTTCATTGCAGAAATGAGAGGAATTGAAAACCGTGAAAAAGCGATTGACTCGGCTTTGGCAAAATGCGGCATCAAAAATGTCTCTCACAGAATCATCAACCACCTTTCAAAGGGTTACAAACAGAGAGTGGGCCTTGCCCAGGCGATAATCCATGACCCTGAAATTCTTATTCTCGATGAACCGGTGAACGGACTTGACCCCAAACAGATAACTGAAATAAGAAACCTTATTAAAGAGATCGGAAAGGAAAAGACCGTAATTCTGTGCAGTCATATACTTTATGAAGTTGAAGCGGTCGCTGACAGAGTTCTGATAATAAATAACGGCAGGATCGCAGCGGACGACACCATCGAAAATCTCCGTGAGAGAAGCAAGGGCAGCAACATCTTTGTGCTTGATATTATTGATGAAACCGCTGATATTGCTGAAAAACTCAACACTTTGGAAAATGTGAAGAAAGTTGAAAAAGTTCATAGCGGACTTTACAGAATATTTGCCGCAGGAAACAAAGAAACTGGTCATTCCATATTTGTCCTTGCGGCATCAAACAACTGGAAGGTCGTTCAGCTTTATCTTGAAGGGAATTCACTGGAAAATATGTTCCTTAACCTTACAGAAGGAGGGAAATAATGAAAAGAGCACTTGTAATTGCAAAAAAAGAACTGCTCAGCTATTTTAATTCAGCGATTGCCTACATATTTTTTACTCTGTTCCTTGTGATACTCGGATTTTTGTTTTTCCGGCTTTATTTCCTGATCGGAGTTGTGAGCATGAATGATTTTTTCAGCATTATTCCATGGATATTTCTCATCTTCATTCCCTCTGTCACAATGAAAAGCTGGGCTGAAGAGAAAAAGACTGGAACAATGGAAGTCCTTTTCACAATGCCGGTCACTGACCTTGTTCTTGTAACAGGGAAATTTCTGGCTGGCTTTGCTTTTGTTTCGATCGCGATAATCCTCACATTCATCGTGCCGGTTCTTGTCTCAATGACCGGAACTCTTGACTGGGGGCCCGTGATCACTTCATACATCGGGCTTTTCCTTCTGGCGGGAAGCTATGTCGCAATAGGCAATCTGATAAGTTCATTTACTGCCAATCAGGTTTCAGCGTTTCTTGTAACAGCGGTTTCCATACTTGTTTTCATGATAATCGGAACTGAACCGGTCTATTCAGTATTTCCCAATTTTATCGCTGATATAGTACGGAATTTTTCACTTAGTTACCATTTTCAGAGCATTCAGAGAGGGGTTCTTGATTCAAGGGATATGGTTTATTATCTTTCTATCATTTCCCTTTTCATGTTCTTCAACATCCGCTCGATTGAAAGCAGAAACTGGTAGGAGGGAACAATGAAAAACAAAAGAAGAGATGCAGTAATAAGCGTTGTTCTTGCAACAGCGATCGCGATTTTCATAAACATTCTTGCAACCGATCTTTTCTACCGTCTTGATTTTACAAAAGGGGGACTTTACACAATAAGTTCATCGACAAAAGAGATCCTTTCAAAACTCAATGATGATGTGGAAATAAAATTCTATGTGAGCGAGGAACTACCACCGAAAGTTCTTCCGATTAAGAGAAATGTACTTGATCTTCTTACTGAATATGAAAGATACGGCGGCGGAAAAGTGACACTTTCAATTCTTTATCCTGAAAAAAGTGCCGATATTGAAAAAGACGCAAGAAGTGCAGGCATCCAGAAGGTTCAGCTTAATGTCATCGGGCAGAACAAAGAGGAGCTTCAGGCGGCATATATGGGCATCGTGCTTTTTTTCAAGGATAAAATGGAAACTCTCCCTGTCGTCCTTTCGGTGAACGATCTTGAATTTCAGCTAACTTCGCTGATATTGAAACTGGCAAAGGATAAAAAGGAACGGATAACTTTTCTCAATTCAAAACCGCAGCTTCCACCTGACCTTGACCCGCAGATGAGGGCTCAGCTTGCGGCACAGATGCCTCAAAGCTATTCAATAAATCAGGATACTCAGGCAGTGGCACAGGCACTGCGGGAATTATATCATGTTGAAGAGATCCGTCTTGAAAAAGGGGAGAGCTTTAAGGAAGACACGAAAATAGTTGTTCTCCACGAGCCGGCTAATCTGAGCGGCTGGGAAAAATTCGCAGTTGACCAGTTCCTGATGAAAGGGGGAAAAGTTATTGTTCTCCAGTCGGGAATGAAGGTATCACAGCAGGGATTTGCGCAGGAAAAACAGTCAAATTATGATGATATGTTCAAGAGTTACGGCTTTGACATTCAGAAGAACATGGTAATGGATGTGTATAACTATTCTGTGATGATACCTCAGGGGAATATGAGATATCTTGCACCTTATCCTCTGTGGATAAAGATCCCACCCGAAAATATTTCATCTGATCTTCCGGAATCAATAAGAAATGCCGGAACCCTTGCTTTTACATATACAAGTTCCATAAATCTTAACAAAGTTGAAGATATTGATTACAAGTCAATTGTAAAGTCGTCAGGAAAGAGCTGGGCTCAGTCAAGCATGGTCATGCTCGATCCCTCTGCCATAAAAGAGCCATCAATGAGCGATCTTAAAGTTTTTGATCTTGCAGTGCTCGGTCAGGGAAAGTTCAAGAGTGCTTTCACAAAAGAGACCCTGCCGGAAGAGGCAAAAGACAGGGCTTCCGATCTGATCGAGAAAGGAATTGCTGACGGAGCTGTCTTCTATATTGCGGCCCCTGAATTCATACTTGACAGAACTGTGCAGAATTTCCAGTCAAACGGAATATTCTTCATCAATATGGTCGATTATCTGACAAACAGCACCGATCTTGTAAATATCAGAAGTCGCGGACAGGGCTTTGTCCATATCAGTCCTGAAATAACAGACAATGCAAAGAACATCATCAAGTGGACAGGAACACTGCTTGTTCCGTTCATTGTAATTGTTTTCGGTCTGATCAGAATGATCTCAAGGAACAGAAGATCGGGGAGGGCATAATGAATAAACGCAATATTATCATGGGATTAATGTTAATTGCTATGATCGGTATATTTTATTTTAAAGAAAGCTCCGTTGAAAAAAATGTCTCAAAGAATATTGAAAAGGAATCTGTTAAACTGTTTGAAAACTTTGATGCGTCATCGCTTAGATCAATTGATATCACAAACCTGAAAAAAGGGGAAAAAGTCACTTTCGAAAAAAGCGGCGACAACTGGATAGTTAAAGATAAAAACTGCAATGCAGATAAAAATGCGATCATGAGGATCATAGAAACCCTTCCGAAGATCCGGCTCGGCAGGGATATGGGAGCATTCTCACCTGATCACATGAATGAATACGGTTTTGACAAAGGACTTGAGATCCAGGCGGGCGGGAAAGTCATAATGCTCGGTGATCAGAAAGGAGTTTCTATTGCACTTAAAGATGGAAACAATATCTATCTCGCACCATTTGGCGAAAAATATGTATTTGAAAAGCACGACGGCAACTGGTGTGAAAAAACAGAAGAAAAAAAGCCCGAAACTGCTGAATAAATAAAGCCAGTTTGACACCTTTTGTAAATTAAATACAATGCAAACCGTTGACTGATTCTTTTTTTTTAAAGGCGGTATTATGGCAAAATCATCTGTCGAATATGTTTACGGGATCAATTCCTGTTTTGAAGTGATCAGGGGTGGAAAAAGAAAAATTTATCAGGCATATCTTGGTGAAAAGAATGTAAATAATCCAAGAATAAAAAAACTTATTGAAGTTCTTGATAAAAAGGAAATACCTCATGAGTGGGTCACAAAAGAGCGGCTCAATCAGCTTTCCGGTTCAACCGATAATCAGGGCGCTGTGATGAAAACCTCCCTATACAAATATGAAGGACTTGAAAGTGTCATCGGTGCAAAAAGGATTCTGCTTTTAGATAATGTTGAAGATCCCCATAATGTGGGCGCTGTGCTCAGGAGTGCTGAGATCTTCGGGTTTAAAAGCGTTCTTCTTCCTGTCCGCGGAGTTCCTGAAATATATCCATCGGTAATAAAAGTCAGTGCAGGAGCGAGTGAACATCTGAATATCGTCAGGGAATCGGCTTCCAATGTTTATGTGAAAAAACTTCAGGAAGAACATGGATATACGGTTGTAGCTCTTGACGGAGAAGGGAAAAGCACACTTGATGATGTTAAAAATATCAACCCTGAAAAGATCCTTCTGGTGATAGGGGGCGAGGATAGATCTGTCGGTCAGTTCATACTCAACAAAGCCGATTTTGTCGTTGCCATCAAACAGTTCGGAAAGATAAATTCGCTCAACGCTTCAGTGGCGGCGAGCATTGCAATGTACGCTCTCGGAGGAAAATAATGGCTCTTGATCTTGAACTTGTCAGGGAACTTGAAAAAAAGCTGAGATATGAGTTCTCAGATCAAAAACTTCTTGAAAAGGCATTTACCCATCCAAGTTCCGAAGTTTCAGGCAATGATCATTATCAGCGGCTTGAATTTCTCGGTGATGAAGTTGTAGGTCTTGGTGTGTCGGCCCTTCTTTTCAAAACTTTTCCTGATGCCGAGGAAGGTAAACTTTCAAAAGCCAGAAGTAATCTTATTGATGAGCCGGGACTTGCTTTCAACGCAAGATCTCTTGAGCTCGGACCGCTTCTGATACTTGGAAAAGGTGAAGAGAAGATGGAAGGGAGAGACAAGGATTCAATTCTTGCCGATTCATTTGAATCTCTGATGGCCGTCATTTTTCTTGAAGCGGGCTGGATGACAGCTTTCAGAATAATTTCAGATGTTTTTGCCCCCCTCATAAATGCCTCTCCCGATATTGAAGACCTGCTTGACCACATAAACCGTGATTATAAAACAAGATTGCAGGAAATAGCTCAGGAACTCGAACTTCCTCTTCCGGTATATAATGTTATCGGCAAAACAGGACCTGAACACGACCTGATGTTTGTGATAGAATGTTCAGCAGTCGGTTTCACAGGAACAGGCACAGGCAGAAACAAGAAATCAGCCGAACAGGATGCCGCAATGAAGATCTTAAGGGAAATGAGAATTATCAGCTCCAAATAACAAATTGAAAAATTCCTGTAAATGTTGTATGATATTTGTGTTTTTCAAGTTTTTTAACTTTTATTTCCAAGGGGTGAGGCAGTGAAAATAACAAGAATAGCGTTAATTTCGGCTGTGATATTCTGTTCTCTTATTGTTTTTTCAAGTTGCGGAAAATCGAAGAAAAAAACAATTGATGACAACGATGTTTCTGATATTGATGCGATCGATGAAGATGTTATCGAAGATGAAGAAACTGTTGATGACGGTGAGATAATTCATGATGATGACATTCCGTTGAATGATCCTGATCTTGATATCGCAGATGACGATCTTCCCGTTGACAATGACAGTGTTATCGAACCGGATGATGGTGTTGCTGACGATTTGCAGGATCCTGATGTTGTTGATGACTCTGATCAGCAGGATGATTCTGATCAGAATGACACATCCGTTCTTCCGGATGAAGATACAGACGAAGATGCCGATGAAGAAATTGCAGATGTTGATCCTTATGAACCGGTCGTTGCATGTACAGGAATGAGCAAGTGCTATAATAACTCAGCAGAGATGACATGTCCGGCAACTGGAGATTTTTACGGGCAGGATCACCAATATGCAGTGCTTGGTGTTTGCATTGCAAAAAGCTTCACTGTTTCAGGAACAGCACCGCAGGAAGTTGTGGCTGATGATCTGACCGGTCTGATCTGGCAGAGAACTCTTCCTTCCATCTATCCGGGATGTACCGGAGGATTGACTTCCGGTGAAACATGCAGCTGGCAGCAGGCAGTCGATTACTGCGAGGGTCTTGATTACGGCGGTTTCACAGACTGGCGGCTTCCGTCAGTTGAAGAACTGTCAACACTTCCCGATTACGGAAAATATATCCCTGCCATTGATTCTGATGTTTTCCCTGAAACTGATCCGAGCTATTTCTGGACATCGTCTGTATACGCTGTCCTCAACACATATGTCTGGCTGACATATTTTAATAACGGTGATGTCGACAGATATCTCAAAACTAAATATTATTATGCAAGATGTGTGAGGGGCGAACAATATAAAAACGGCAGTGTGTTCACCAAGATCACTTTGACCGGTCAGGATGTAATTAAAGATGAAAGGACCGGCATCATCTGGGCGGATACTTATGCTACTGCAAAAACATGGCAGGAGGCATTGAAATACTGCGAAGATATGGATTATGCCGGCTCTACGGGCTGGCGGCTTCCCAATGTCAATGAGCTGAAATCACTTCTAGATTATTCTTTAAGAAATCCTGCAACATCTTTTCCGGCAATGCCCGACCAGTTTTTCTGGTCGTCAACCAGCTATCTGGGATACGGTGAATATGGGTGGTATGTCAATTTCACATACGGCGAAGTATATTATCACACAAAGACAAATTATTATCACGCAAGGTGTATCAGGTAAAGTTGCCTGAAATTCAGATCAGACGGTAATCTTTCAATATTTCCGATAATTTATTGATATTCTTCTCTTCCATTTTATCAAGCGGGGATCTGAAATTATCTTCACACAGACCCATTAATGAAAGAGCAGTTTTGACTGGTCCCGGGTTGGATTCCATGAACATCGCGTGATTGAGCCGGTTCATCGAGATCTGAATGTCGGCGGCTTTTTTGAAATCGCCGGATAAAGCAGCATTCACAAGTGCCACGGTAAGCTCTGGAAGAACATTCGAGACGACGCTTATCACACCTGTTCCACCCATTGAAATGAAAGGAGCGATCGTGAAGTCATCACCGGAAAGGAAGAAAAATCTTTCACTTCCCACAGCATCAAGATAATCTGCAAATCTGCCAAGGTCGCCTGTCGCCTCTTTAACAGCCACAATGTTGTCTATTGCCGCAAGTTTTGCGAGTGCTTCAGGAGCCACATTCAGACCGGTTCTGCCCGGAACATTGTAAAGTATCATTTCGGCACCTGTTTTCCCAATTTCACCATAATGTCTGACAAGACCATTTGCTGTCGGTTTGTTGTAATATGGTGTAACTATCAGCACTTTGTTTATGCCGGTTTTGAGCGCCGCTTCAGTCTGTTTAACTGAATCAGATGTATTGTTTGAGCCGGTTCCTGCAACAATATCAAGCCCCGGACATTTTTCTTTGACAAAACTGAACAGCTCTATCTTTTCATCAAGCGTAAGTGTTGCCGCTTCACCTGTTGTTCCGGCGGCTACTATACCGGAAACGCCACCTTCGACCTGAGTTTCAAGAATTTTCTCCAGTGATTTAAAATCGACATTTCCCGCTTTGTCAAACGGAGTTATAACCGCTGTGTAGACCCCTTTCATTCACTCCTCCCCAGTTTAGTAGTCAATGTTGCTTATGATCAGATCGATAATAGATTTTTTACTTTTCAGGTTTCTGCTCAGACTTTCTATCTCATGTATTTTGGAGCCCTTTACCGAGACATAGACATTGCCCAGTTTTTCGAATGCATCCTCGGGATTGAGGTGCATACTCATTATGTTGAAATCTCTGAAGGTCAATTCCTCAACAAGTTCAAGAAGCGCCCCCTTATTGTTTTTAAGTTTGACTATGAATTCAATAGTATATTCCGAGTATTCAAACCAGTAGACATCTTTTTCTATCCTTTCGCTTGAAAAACCGGCCAATGACGGACAACTGCTTTTGTGAAGAATGTATCCTCTCGTCGGAGAAATATATGTGGAGACATTATCTCCCTGTACCGGCTGACAGCACCCGGCAATTATATAATCTTTGATTTCCCCCACATTTTTAATGAATATAGATGGATTTTCAGCAGATATCCCGGGTTTCTGGTCTTTTTTCATTTTTTCAGGAAAAAGTGGTGCGACCCTGTTTGGAAAAGCTTCTATCAGATGTTCTATTTCTTCAGAATTGAAAAGGAGTGTGACGACCCTTCTCAGCTTTATTTCACCCAGAGCAAGTTTTGCAAAAAATATCGCAAGCCGGTTCTTTTTCGGGATCGAATATCTGTCAGCAATTTTTGCAAACCCTGATAAATCCCTGAGATTTTCAAAATCATTTGCTCTGCCCTGCGAAAGGAAAAGCGGCTTAAGTATTTCTCTCCCTCTATTTTCTGTTGCTTCTTTTTCTTTTTTTGAAAGAGCTCTTTTTATATATTGTTTTGCCTTGGCAGTTTTTACGAAAGTGAGCCAGTCTTTTCTCGGGACCTGATTTTTTGATGTTTCGACCCTGACCTCATCCTTGCTGTGAAGGGGATGATTGATGGTCACTCTTTTTCCGTTGACTGTTCCGCCTATACACTGATCGCCGACATCACCGTGAATTGCATATGCAAAATCAAGCAGGGTCGATCCGTCAGGAAGCGGGAAAATATCCCCTTTTGGAGAAAACACAGCAATTGCGTCAAGAGGAAGAACATTTTCTATCCCCGACATAAATTCAATGGCGTTGTCTGAGTCAGTGAAGTCACAAAGTACCTCTTCAAGCCATTTCGCAACTTTATCCTTGTGGGAAACATCATTTTTGTATGCCCAGTGGGAAGCATTGCCTTCCCTTGCGACACGGTCCATTTCCTTGGAGCGGAACTGAACTTCAATAAAAAATTCCTTGTACCTGACAACGGTGTGAATGGACATGTATCCATTTTCCTTGGGTCTTGAAATGTAATCCTTAAAATATTTATTGATTATTGTAAATTCAGGATATGAATGAATTGCCGCCATGGCAAGATAGCAGTCGTCCTTGTTTTCGTCACCAAGGATAACACGCACTCCGAGAATGTCATGGAGACTTGATATCTCAAGATTTTTCCTGATCGTTTTTTTATAAATGCTGAAATATGATTTAGCTCTGCCGTAGATGTCATATATTTTTTCAGAAAGGTCGGGTGACTTTATCTCGATCGCCTCTCCGACTTTTCCGATAAGTTTCTGAATAGTTTCGGATATATTCGGATATTTGTTCTCAATAAAACTGTCGATCATTTTCCACTCATCTTTCATGCCGAAATAGAATGACAGGGATTCCAGTTCCTCTTTAAGCCAGTAAAATCCGAGACGATGTGCGAGCGGAGCGTAAAACCTCATTGTTTCGCTCGATATCCTTTTCTGTTTTTCTTCCGGCATTGCATCAAGCGTCATCATGTTGTGAAGACGGTCAAGCAGCTTTATCGGGATTATCCGGATGTCGTCTTTGGCAAAAGTGATGAGCTTTTTAAATGCGATCGCCTGCTTTTCCTCCTGTGCCAGTTTCATTTCTGTAAGTTTTGTAACCCCTTCAACAAGATTTGCGACCGAACGGCCGAACATGGACTCGATCTGCTTTACGGTCGTGGTCGTGTCTTCAACTGTGTCATGAAGAAGCCCTGCAATGATACAGTCCGCATCCATTCCCATTTTTGCAAGAAGATATGCAACGGCATAAGGGTGAAAAATATACGGTTCACCGTTCTTTCTCACAACTCCTTCATGGGCTGATGAAGCAACAGCGATGGCCTTGTGGATCTTTTCGAGTATCTCTTCAATATGTTCTTCCTTCATCATACTGTATTGTTCGCTTGCCGCATCGATTATATGACTGGGCCGTATGACTTTCGGCAGTTTTATGTAAGGGTCTCTTTTCAGAACGGTTTTAAGTTCGGTTCTATCCATTTTCACCTGTAAGTCGTTTAATTGTTTCAAGATTGTGTAGAACTGAAGATTCGGTATAAGCTCTGATGATGTGTTCAAGCTGAATGCTCGCCGTTTCAAAGTTGTCGTTCACCACAATATGGTTGTAAAAAGTGTAATAAGTTATTTCGTTCCTTGCGTTCTCAAGCCGTTTCTGAACCGTGTCCTCGTTATCTGTCGCTCTTTTGCGCAGTCTTTTTTCAAGTTCCTCCATTGATGGCGGAAGAATGAAGATAAGCACCGATTCGTCCGGGAAAGCTTTCTGAATGTTTATCGCACCCTGATAGTCTATGTCGCAGATAATGTTCTTCCCTTCAGTTATCCTCTCTTTGAGAAAATTGAGCGGTGTTCCGTAAAAATTTCCGTGAACCTCGGCAGTTTCTGCAAAAAGGGCTGCATTTTCTCTTTTTATGAACTCTTCAACTGTCAGAAAGAAATAATCGACCCCGTCAACTTCATTTTTTCTCGGAGCTCTTGTAGTGCATGAAATTGATTCAACAAGGAATGGAAACCGCTCCTTAATATTCTTTACAAGTGTCGTTTTCCCCGCTCCGGAAGGAGCTGAAAGTACAAAAATCTTCCCGTGGTATAAATGACCGTTCTCTTCCACAACATACTCCGGTAAAAAGTATAACAAATAGTGTCCGGTGATTATATAGCAGAATTTTTTCTATTTCAACTTGATTGTTATTTTGAAGTTCCCCCAAAAAAAATTCAGCAGATTTCTAACTGAAGAGGAGGAGCTGTTTTGAGTCAGGCGGGGCGTTCTGTTTGTTGCTCAGGATTCCCTTCGGGGTTCGCATGAAAATTGATTTTACG
>Ga0209717_1000812_pt1 | contig 36602 bp, 26 predicted proteins | sample AD_UKC048_MetaG_FD_184418 | JGI IMG/M metagenome (GOLD analysis project Ga0209717, IMG submission 184418) | Active sludge microbial communities of municipal wastewater-treating anaerobic digesters from USA - AD_UKC048_MetaG (SPAdes) (version 2) | ecosystem: Engineered > Bioreactor > Anaerobic >...
GCTCGCAATACGTACACCGTTCTCCTGATGCCGGACGTACCTGGGAAGTCATCAGTCCAGACCTGACCACCAACAACGACAAATACCACGACATCCCCGGTGGCCCCATCCAGCACGACCATACGGGCGTAGAATTGTACACCACCATTTTTGCCTTCGAAGAATCGCCACAAACGGCGGGTGAACTCTGGGCAGGCTCGGATGATGGCCGCGTACACCTCTCCCGCGACAATGGTAAAACCTGGCAAAACATCACCCCTGGCAATATCCCGGTTGACGGTACGGTCAACATGATTGAGCTCTCCGCACACGCAGCAGGGCGCGCCCTCATCGCTGTGCACAAGTACCGCGAGAACGATTTTAAACCCTACATTTTCCTGACCAACAATTACGGCCAAAGCTGGACTTTGTTGACCGACGGCAAAAACGGCATTCCCGCCGACCATTACGTAAAAGTGGTGCGGGAAGATCCTTCCCGCAAGGGCCTCTTGTACGCCGGTACTGAATACGGTGTATGGGTATCTTTTGATGAGGGCAAAAACTGGCAGCCTTTTCAATTCAATTTGCCTCCCGTATCCATCGCAGATATGGCCGTCAAAGAAAAAGACCTGGTGTTGGCTACCCATGGCCGTGGATTCTGGATTTTGGACGATGTTTCGCCCTTGCACAGCATTCCAACCACGGTACAAGCTGAAGTGACGCTGTTTAAACCCCGCGATGCCTACCGCAACCAGTTTAGTGGATTTAGAGGAGCAGGAGCACCTGATCGGGCACCCAATGGAGCCATTTTTCATTATTTCATCAAAAACAAAATCGCTGATACTGCTGCGGTAAAATTGTCGATCATTGACCCACAAGGGAAAGTGCGCAAGGTTTATTCATCGAAGCCCAAAGACGGGGAGGAAGCACTTCGCACCCAGGTTGGCCTCAACCGTCTGGAGTGGGATCTGACGTATGAAGGGCCAGAGGCACTAAGCGGCGCACAATTCTCACTAGCGGATATGGGTGCAGTTAAGGCCATGCCCGGACAGCACAAGCTCGTCCTCGAATACCGGGGCAACAAACAAGAGCAAGCCTTGCTGGTTAAAAAAGACCCGCGCTGGACGCAAACCGACGCCGACCTCCAGGCGCAATACGATTTGACCATGCAGGTGAAAGAACTGTTCAATACCTGTCATGCCACCATAGCTGACATCCGTTCCTGGCGCAGCCAAATCAAGGACGTGATGGAACGCAGCGACAAGTACAAAAGTAATGTCGCCAAAGCCATCAAAACCGCCGGTGATCCACTGGTGAAAACCTTGACCGAATGGGAAGAAAAATTGATCCAAACCAAAAGTGAAGTAGGCCAAGATCCCATCAACTACCCTTCCCAAATTGACGACCAAATGGCGTATTTGTACTCAATTGTCAACAACCAGGACGATCGCCCCAACGCAGGCTGTTACGAACGACTTGAGGATTTGAAAAAAGCTTTTTTGCCGTTGCAAAACCAGTTGAAAGCATTTAAATCGACCGAAATCGCAGCATTCAACAAGGTGTTACAGCAACAAGGCCTACAATTGATCATGACTAAGGAACGATGAAGAAACATCGTTCCTAGAGAAAGATAAGCACTTATGTCTTTTCCCATTAAGGAATTAGAACGATACATCCATCCCACCATTTTGGAGCGGGGAAAAATGTTGTTTTTAGAAGATGCAGTGCAAGAACTAGCCCCTGCAAGCCCCAACCAATGGCAGGCTCTGGTGCGTGGAGACAGCGACAAGTACCGGGTAGAGATACACATGGAAGACGACAAGGTTGTCGAACATGATTGTACTTGCCCCTACTACGCTGGCCCCATTTGCAAACACCGGGTGGCGGTACTGATGGAACTGCGCGAAAAATGGGACAAAGACCCCGTTTTTATCCATACCCTCACGGCAAAAAGAACCCCGGAACAACTTTACCAGGAGTTTCGGGCGCTTTCGCCCGACAACAAACTGGTGTTGCGCATCCTAGCGGTGGCTTACGAAGGGGTCAACATCAACAAGTTTACCTACATCATCACCGATGCGCGCTTTAAGGTGGAATTCAGCCAGGCCACATTGCGCAACAACCTGAACAAATTGGTACAAACGGGTTTTTTGACCCGTGAAAAAGCCGACCGCTACCTCATTGACCCCGATTTTGCCGATTACCTGCTCGACCAGGAGTTCCAAACGGAAAAGGACATCCTGAAGGCTATTCCTTCGGTGAAACGTTTTTCCGATTCGGAATGGTGGTTGACCAATTCGCCCGACAAAGCCCGCCGCGCCTTCCGCAATGCCCGCTTGGCCTATTACCAGGACGATTTGGCTACTTTTACCAAAGAAATTCAAACCGCGGATACCCATTCTCCCAAATCCGGAGAACCAGTTTGGCGGGCTTTTTTACCCAATGATTTTGATCAAAAAAAACTGGAAAAAGCCCCCATTAGTATTCGGTATCAGTTGTTGATCAGCCATTTGTCGCTGATGCTGTTGCACCTGAAGCCCCTGGATGGGTATTTTCATTTTCTACTCGAAAAAGACCATCTGCCCAGCAATACCGAAACGCGCAATACCATCCTGCGGCTCATGGCACAATTGGCCATTTTTCAGGGTGATTGGAATTTGGTCACCAAATTGTCCAAACATTTTGACGAACTCAATCAGTTGAGTTTTGCTGCCCAACTGCAGTTAAGCAAAGGAAAATACCGCGAAGCTACTGTCGGTTTTGAATTGGCGCAAAAAGCCTACCGCAAGCAAAGCCGCAACAACAAGTCTTTGCTACCCGGCCTCAACGGTATTTTTCACCTGCTGGCCCGCTGCAAAGACCTGGACATGGGCGCCTCCACGCCGCTACAAGATGAACTCCGCCGTCAAATCAAACTCGGGGGCAATTACCTCGATGTGTTTACCTATCTCGACGCGGTCATCAGCATGTATACCGGGGGCTTGAGCCAGGCCAAAGCCGTGATTGCCATACGCTCCTGGCACAGTATTGGCCAATTTTTTCAAACCCTGGCCACCTACTGGGTCGACGAAACCATGATCGATGTGTTGGCTACCGCTGCGCTGGCCGAGAACCTGCAAATCAAACGCTACCGCTGGTTGGCCTGGCAATTGTGGGCCATTTTAGCTCAAATTGATCCGCACAAGCCAGCCTGGGCACAAGCCATGCAAGCCCTCGAGCAGGATGGCGACGATTGGGTGCCGCTGATCAAAATTTTCCCCAAAGTAGAAGTGTGGGAAAGTGCCCTCAACGCCCTGCTCAACCTGAGCAGCAAGGTCAAACCCTCCACCGAAGAAGGGGCCACCCGGGTGGTGTGGCTGGTCGATTTTGAAAACCTGGAAGCCGTCGCCAAAGAGCAAACTTTTGGCAAAAAAGGCTGGACCTCTGGGCGCAACATCTCGATCAATCGCCTGGTCAACCGCGAAGTCAAAGGTATGACCGAACAGGATGCCACCGCAGTAAAAAAAGGGGTGATTCGTGCGGGTTACGACCAATATGAACTGAACGCCGAAGCAGTTTTTCCCAGCCTGGTGGGCCATCCCTTCTTGTTTTTGATGAAATCGCCAGAAATCGCGGTGCAATTATTGCAGGAAAAACCCATCTTGCAAACCCGCGAAGTGGAAGGAGGTTACGAGATCTTTTTTTCCCGCGAAATCAACGAAGTGGGTTACGAAATCGTCAAAGAATCGCCCACGCGGTACAAATTGATCCAATACACCGAAGAGCATTATAAAGTAGCCAAAGCGCTGCAAAAACAACGTTTGTTTGTGCCCCTGGAAGCGCAAAGCCGCCTCAAGGAAGCCCTGGCGGGTTTGATGAGTCTGGTCGACGTTGAATCCACCGCCGTAAGTGTCGACGCCGACGCCCGCGAAGTGGAAGCCGATGCCCGGCCCTGCGTACACCTTTTGCCCGTTGGCGATGGTTTTCACGTGGAATTGTACATCAAACCCTTTACCGATAATCCACCATACCTCCAGGCTGGTGAAGGGGAAGTCAATATCGCCGCCAAGATTGACGATGAATGGGTGCGCACCCAACGCGACCTCGAAGTCGAAATGGCCAATCAAGAAAAGCTGCTGGAGTCCGTTGCCGTTCTGCGAGAGTACATCCCCCACAACAACATCTGGGAGCTGGAAGACGCCGACGTCTGCCTAGAACTGCTGCTGCAATTGCAACCCTTCATCGATCGCCAAGAGATCATTCTGGAATGGCCCAAAGGGGAAAAATTCCGCATCACCCGCGTGGCTGGACTCGGCCAGTTCAGCATGAACATCAACAGTCGACAGGATTGGTTTGAGGTAAAAGGAGAACTGCGGGTGGATGAAAACATGGTGTTGAACATGCGCCAACTGATCGAACTGTCGCAGCAAAAACGTAATGGGTTCGTCGAAATTGGCCCCGGCCAGTTTTTGGCCCTGACCGAAGAATTTCGCCGTCGACTGCAAGAGATCAACGCCCTGATGGCGCCCAATAAGGACGGCACGTACCAGTTGCACCCTCTGGCCGCCCCGGCGATGGAAAGTTTCACCTCCTTACTCGACCAGGTAGAAGCCGACAAACGCTTCAAAGAGTCGATCGAGCGCATGAAGCAGGCCTTTACGCGCCGCTATACTCCTCCTGCGGCGTTCAAAGCGACCCTGCGCGAATACCAAACCGAAGGTTTTGAGTGGCTCTGCCGCCTGGCCGATTGGGGTGTAGGCGCTTGCTTGGCCGACGACATGGGTTTGGGTAAAACCGTGCAAGCCCTGGCGCTGCTGCAATTGCGGGCCGAACAGGGCCCCGCGCTGGTGGTGGCCCCCGCTTCGGTATGCCGCAACTGGGTGGCAGAAATCGGCAAATTCACCCCCGAGCTCACCCCGGTGTTGTTTGGTGAAGGTGACCGCGAAGCCGAAATCGACAACGCCAAACCCGGCCAAATCCTGATCACCACTTACGACCTACTGACCCGCGAGGCGGAGAGTTTTACCAAAAAAATCTTCTCCACCATCATCCTCGACGAAGCGCAGGCAATCAAAAACCGGGCCACCAAACGCTCCGAAACGGCCATGCGCCTGCAAGGAGACTTCAAGTTGATCACCACGGGTACACCCCTGGAAAACCACCTGGGCGAGCTGTGGAACCTCTTCCAATTCATCAACCCCGGACTCTTGGGCTCGATGGAGAGCTTCAACGAACGTTTTGCGGTGCCCATCGAACGTTTTGGTGACGACAGCCGCCGCGATCAATTGCGCCGCCTGATTCAGCCTTTCATCCTGCGCCGCCGCAAGGACGAGGTACTGAAAGAATTACCGGAAAAAACCGAAATCACCCTCACCGTGGAACTGAGCGGCGAGGAAAAAGCCTTTTACGAAGCCCTGCGCCGCAAAGCCCTCGAAGACCTCGAACAATCGATGGAGGGTGGCATGCAAGGTGGCCAAAAACACCTGCGCATCCTGGCCGAAATCATGCGCCTGCGCCGGGCGGCCTGCCACCCGGGCATGGTGGATCGGCAGTTCATCAAAGACCAGAGCGCGAAGTTGCGCCTGTTTGGTGAGGTGGTGGAAGAATTGCTGGAAAATGGCCACAAGGCGTTGGTTTTTAGCCAGTTTGTCGACCACCTCAGCATCCTGGAAAACTACCTTAAAACCAAAAACATCAACTACCAATACCTCGATGGGCAAACGCCGCTACCCACTCGCCAAAAACGCATCGAAGCCTTTCAGGCGGGTGATGGCGACCTCTTCCTAATCAGCCTCAAGGCGGGTGGCGTGGGCCTCAACCTCACCGCCGCCGACTACGTGATCCACATGGACCCCTGGTGGAACCCCGCCGTGGAAGACCAGGCGACCGACCGCGCCCACCGCATCGGGCAGGAAAAACCGGTGACGGTGTACCGCCTGGTAGCCGAAGATACGATTGAGGAAAAAATCCTGAAACTGCACAGCACCAAGCGCGACCTGGCGGATTCGCTGTTGAGCGGCTCCGATGTGAGCGCAAGGTTATCGGCAGATGATTTGTTGAATTTGTTGCGGGATCGATAAGAATTTCACACAGATTTTACGCAGATTTTCGCTGAAAAAATCTGCGTAAAATCTGTGTGAAACACACCTATAACACGCGCTCAATTCCCTTCACCACCTCCACCCAGGCCTCGTCCCGATCGGCGTAGGAGCTAACTGGCTTGGCCTTGGAAGGCAGTCCATTCAGTTTGCTAAAGGGCATCCCGCTCCAATCACAAGAACGAATGAATACCGGAATCACACGGGCTTCTTTGCGTTCATGGCGCTCCATCGCCGTTGCGATTTCTACTTTCCAGATGTAGTCGGTGGCCAAAAAATCCGAGCTGATCAACAGCAAGATGATGTCCGCTGTGGCGAGTTTATTTTTGATGGCGTCGTCCCATTCTTCGCCAGGGAGGATGTCCTTATCGGTCCAGGGTGCAATTTTTTCCTGGCGGCGCAAGCCCGACATGTGACGAAGCAATTGATCAAGATAAGGGCGGTCGTATTGTGAGTAAGAAAAGAAGATCTTTTTGCCGTTGGAAGTTTCTGCTTTAGGCGGATCTACTATGGTCGTACTGGTTTTTGGTATTGGCAAGGCCGCAAAAGCACTTTCCTCCACGCGGTCGCACATGGCCAAGGTTGCGGCAGTGATGCGGGCGCGTTCCACCCCGGCATCAGCTTGCAACATGATCCCGCTATTGAGGTTGCGCTCCAGTCCATTGAAGCGGGATTGCAGCAAAACAAGGTCGTTGCGCTCGCGGGCGGGGAGTAAAGTACTCAAATAGCCCAGGGCTTCTTTGAGCTGCCCATCGCTGATGAGGGCCAGGAGTTGGTCTTTGTTTTGGGGAACTTGGGGAGTATTGGGACGAGGTGTGGTGGCTGGGGTAGCTGGTTTTTGCTGCTCCAATTCTCTGATCCGGTCTTGTAAGGTTTTGATTTCTCCTTCTAGCCCATCCACCTGCTGTTGTAGACCAAATTTCTTTTCCTCGTCGTAGGCCGTCACGATGGCCAAATCGAGGCGATTCTTTTTGTCGATCAAGAGGTCGAGTTTCGTTTTGTATCCTTCGATGAGTTTGTCGATGCCGTGCATGTGGGTATGGAGTTTTTTGTTGAGCTATTGCGAAGATAGAGATTTTGTATGTATCTGGGCACTCGTCAATCTTTTTTCTCCGCCGCTACCAGAGCCCTATGAATCTTTCAAGTATGTGCACACTATAAGCAGGCCTAGTACGGTCTCCAACCCGCGATCGTAGAGCCCGATCGCGACAGCGAGCTTCAAGGGATCGAAGAGCGCTCACGAAGTGAATTCTACCCGCTTCCCATACCAACATCCATCCAAAAATCATACATTTACCCCAAACATCAATCGTCTATGTTCAAAACCTGCACCATCCTCGCCTGCATCCTCGGCCTCAGCTTCAGTGCTACCGCCGCGCAGGTCGACACCGTTGAAATCACCAGCACCCATCTCCAGCGCAAAGTCAAAATCGCGGTGGTCACGCCCAAAGGTTACCAAACGGGTCAGAGCCGCTACCCTACCCTCTACCTCCTACACGGCGGCTACGGCAAGTTCAGCGATTGGCTGATGCAGACGCCCGACAAAAACCTCTTGCACCGCTTGTGCGACGAGTTCAACCTGATTGTAGTCCTACCCGAAGGCGGCATTGGGGGGTATTACCTGGACAGCCCGATCAACCCCGCCAGCCACTACGAAAGTTTCATCATCAAGGAGGTAATTCCCAAGGTGGACGCCACCTACCGCAGCATCAACGACCGCAAATCGCGGGTCATCACTGGCTTGAGCATGGGCGGGCACGGGGCATTGTACCTTGCCACCCGCAACCCCACTTTGTTTTGTGCGGTGGGCAGCATGAGTGGCGCGGTCGACATCGATACCGACCACTGGAACGTTCCTCCCGAACGCCGCAAGACCATCGCCGAGCGGCAGGCGAACCTCTGGCCACCCAAGCAGGACAACCCTGCCTTTTACCGCAACAACTCGGTGGTGAACATGGCCGATAAGATGAAAGACAATGGCCTGGCCATCATCTTCGATTGTGGGGTAGATGATTTTTTGATCGAACCCAATCGGGAGTTGCACCGCCGCCTCTTGTACAACCAAACCCCGCATGAATACACCGAACGGCCAGGGGCGCACACCTGGGAATATTGGCAGAACGCGCTGCCGAATCATTTGCGGTTCTTTCAGAAGGTGATTAAGGATTAGGGTTCGGGGGTTCGGGGGTAAGATTGTTTACTACCATCAATATTCTTCCTTTTGAAAAAGAATTCTGTTGTAAATTTCCCCACGAAATGACCATCACCCTATGCCCAACTCTTTTCCACCGTTCCGCGCCGATCTTTTTGTGCTATTTATCTTGCTGGGGATTGCCCAAGGGCTGTTTCTTTCTTATTTCTTTTTGCGGCAAAAGGAGACTGCCAATCGGTATTTTGGCCTGACGCTATTGGTCATGAGTATTTTGGTATTTGACGTATGGTTGGGCTATTCCAATTTGATGTTCCAGACCTTGTGGCTGGTTGATTTTTCCGAACCTGGCAATTTTGTTTTTGCACCCGCACTTTACCTGGCCTTACAGGCCTATTTGGGCGAAAAAAGTGGACGCTTCACCTGGCTGCACTTTGCTCCAGCGGGGATCTATTTTTTGTATTCCTGCTTTGCCCTGTACTCCTTGCCTATTCCCTACAAATACAACAGCAACATTGATGCCTGGCATCCAGAATTGGCTGAACTAGCTCTCGACTATACTGGGATGAGGTGGCGATTTATTTTGCAAGAATGGCTAGATGAAAGCATGATCATTCAGGGGGCAGTTTATGTTGGGTTGTCAGCATGGGTGCTGGTGCAGGCCTTTCGCAAAGCTCAACTTTCATTTTGGGCTACCAGCAATTCTCGCTTGAGCTGGTCGAGAGGAATTGTGTTGATTAGTGTCGTGATTCTGGTGGTGTTGTTTTTGACCAAATTGTACAACGATGACGACCGTGGCGACCACATCATCGCCAGTTTTATTTCCCTGAGCATGTACCTGATTATGGGAACCATGTTGCGCCGAACGGCACTGTTCGATCAATTGCAACCTGAAAAAGGCCGTTACCATCGTTCTTCCCTGCAAGACCATGACAAGGCAGACATTGCCCAACGGTTGCGGACGTTGATGGAGGAACAAAAGCCTTACTTGCAACCGGGCTTCTCTTTGCAAAGTTTGGCCAAGTTGTTAAAAATTCAGCCGCATCACCTGACTCAAACCCTCAACGAGAATTTGGGCCTCAGTTTTTTTGAATTGACCGCGCAGTACCGCATTGTCGAAGCCCAGGCTTTGTTGCGCCACCCGGATACCCGTGATCTGACCATCGAAGACATTGCCGAGCGGGTGGGGTATTTGTCAAAATCGGCATTCAATGCGGCTTTTAAAAAACAGACGGGTATGACGCCTACAGCGTGGCGGAGTGGGTTGGAATAAATTTATGGAATCTGAGGTGCCTCTTTAGTGTCTTAGGTTTCTTAGGTGGTGAAAAACAAGGTATTCTTTACCACCTAAGAAACCTAAGACACCAAAGAGGCACCTCAGAAGTTATGACCCTGGGAAATTGTGCTTCCCATCTGTCGCGTACATCTCGCCAACGAGCACATTCACTACTTTGCCCAGGTTTCAGCGAGGTTTGCAGAAAAAAAAAACATGCACCAACAAATTTTGGAAATACCCACCCAAGCACCAAGCGGCAGCACCGCGAGTACCCGCCGCTACGACCTGGACTGGCTGCGCGTAATCGCCTTCACCTTATTGATTTTGTACCATACCGGGATGTTTTTTGTGTCCTGGGATTGGCACATCAAAAACAATGTCCTTGCTGAATGGATGGAACTCCCGATGCTGTGGCTCAATCGTTGGCGGATGCCATTGTTGTTTTTGATTTCGGGCATGAGCATTCAATTTTTGCTGCGCAAACGCAGTCCAGGAGCCTTCGCACTGGATCGATTGAAGCGCTTGGGCATTCCCTTGCTGTTCGGCATGTTGGTCGTGGTGCCGCCACAGATTTATTTTGAACGATTAACCCAAGGCGAGACTTTCAATTATCTGGAATTTTGGGCTACGGTTTTTAAATTCCAACCTTATCCGGAGGGAAATTTCAGTTGGCACCATTTGTGGTACTTGCCGTATATTTTGGTGTACAGTTTAATCGGGATTCCGCTTTGGGGTTGGCTACGCAGTGCAGGAGGCCAAAAACTAACGGCGTATTTGGCAGAAAAAGCCCAACATCCACTTTGGTTGTTCTTTCCTGTAGTGCTCTGGCATTGGGCGGCCAATTTTGTGATCGACTTTCCGACTACGCATAACTTGATTTGGGATTGGGAGAACCATTTTCATTCCTTCTCACTTTTTATTCTGGGTTTTGTGCTGGGTACACAGGATGGATTCCGGAAAGCGATGACCCATTGGCGAGTAGGGGCTTTAGTGATGGCGATTGGCTTGGGGTTGGTACTAACTTTTGGCTTTTGGTTGCCGGAGGTAAAATGGACCGCAAGTTTGGAAGCCTTGTATGAGTTTTTAAACACCTCCTATAGCTGGAGTGCGTTGGTGGCTATTTTTGGTTTTGCAAACCATTACCTGAATCGCCCAAGTGTGGTGTTGAGCTATGCCAACCGGGCGGTTTATCCTTTTTACATCTTGCACCAAAGTGTGATCATCAGCCTAGCTTATCCAATGACCAATTGGTCATGGTCGCCGGAATTGAAGTTTTTGGGTTTGGCGGTAGGGACTTTTGGATTGTGTTGGGTGCTGTATGAGTTTTTGATCAAACGTTGGAAAGTGACACGATTGGTATTTGGGGTAAATGGGTAGCGTGGGAATATTCCTTCGATATTTTACTGTAATCTTGCACTACCGAACCATACAACCCGGAAACCATGAAAAACCATGTCTGAAAAAAAAAATCTGTCTGGTGGAAGCCGTTTCCGCAAAGCCTACCGCACTGCCGCCCAGGTCATGCTCAGCTACGCTTTTTTGTTCCTGGGTAAGCGCATCTTTGGGCAGCGCTATTACGATCTGCGCATCGAGAAGCTACACGTGCGCAACGCCGAGCGGGTCAAACGCGCCATTTTAGAACTGGACGGTCTGTTCATCAAGATCGGACAGATGTTGTCGATCCTCAGCAATTTTTTGCCGGAAACCTTTCAAAAACCCCTGGAGGAATTGCAGGACAAAATCCCGGCGCGCCCTTATGCGCAGGTGCGCGAACGCATTGTGAGCGAGTTGGGCCAGGCCCCGGAGGATTTGTTTGCCCGCTTTGATCAGGAGCCCCTGGCCGCAGCCTCCATCGGACAGGCGCACCGCGCCCAGCTCAAAGACGGCACCGAGGTAGTCGTCAAGGTGCAGCACATGGGCATTGAGGCCACTGCCCGCATCGACTTGGAGATCATCCGCCGCTTGATCCAGGTGAGCGCCTGGTTTTACAACATCAAGGGCATGGACTATGTATACACCCAGGTCAAGTTGATGATTGAAGAAGAGCTGGATTTTGTAAAAGAGGTGGCGGCGATGGAAAAAATACGGGTCAACTTGCAAGCCGAAGCGGGCTTGGAAATCCCCGCAATCCATCCCGCCTACTCAGCTACCCGCGTAATGACCAGCACCTGGCACGATGGGGTCAAAATCTCGAATCTGGAGCAAATTGACGCCTGGGGGCTGGATCGTCGGGCGCTGGCCAGCACCTTGTTGCGGGCCTACAGCAAGATGGTGCTCAAGGACGGTTTTTACCACGCCGACCCCCATCCGGGCAATATCCTCGTACAATCCAATGGCACATTGGTGCTGCTCGATTTTGGGGCCACCGGGCAACTCAGCCCCGCGCTGAAAGAAGGCATTCCCAAATTGATCGAATCGGCGGTCAAAAACGATACCCAAGGCATCGTTGACGCGGTGCGCTTGATGGGCTTTTTGGCCGAAGGCCGCGAAGCCGAACAAATGGCTGAAAAGATGATCAGCGCCATGCGCAACTTCCTGCAACACGAAGTCAAGCTGGAAGGACTGAATTTTAAAGACATCGAGGTCAATCCTTTCAACAACAGCATGGTGTCCCTGATTCAGGAAATTGGCATCAGCGGCATCACGGGCACGGTGCTGGTGCCGAAGGATTGGGTGCTGCTCAATCGGGCGCTGACGCTCTTGCTGGGTTTGTGCAATTCGCTTGACCCTACCCTTAATCCCTTGGAAGTGGTGCGGCCTTACGCGCAGGAATTGGTGCAAAACCAGCAAGGCGGCTGGCTGGGTTTTGTACGCAATCTGGTTCAAGGCACCCTGGTCAATCTGCTCGCACTCCCCGATGACTTGCTCAAAACGCTACAAAAGGCCAACAAAGGCCAACTGGAAGTGCGCACGCCAGATATTCGGGATGGGGCAAGGTTGTTGTATTTGGCAGCGCGGCAGTGGCTGATGGCGCTGCTGGGTTTGGCAGCGGTGGTATTGGCGCAGTGGTTTTTGCGGATTGGGGAGCCGCGTTCGGCGCAATATGCTTATGGTGCGGCGGGCTTATTTGGGTTCTTGTTTGTACGGGCCTGGCGAAGAGGCGGGCGGATTTTTAAGGATATGGGCTAGTGTTAACTGACGAATGGGCAATTGACGAGTGACGAATATTCACGGAGCGATGCCGAAGTAACAGGGTATTCGTCACTCGTTATTCTCTCATTCGTCATTCACTACACTGGATCCACCACCACCACAAACTTTTTGCTATGCACATCCACCTGGTCTTTCCCATTTGGTAAATATGCTTTGATTTTTTTGAATTCAAAAGAATCCCCAGTGTTCAACTCTTTCATCTTCATGATGATCTCTTTGGAAAAAGTATTGGACTCTTCCTTGAAGGTACTGATGGTGCCACCTTTATTGATGTCGATGGTGTAAGTAAAAATCTTGGAACCTACTGCACAACCCTCTACGGCCAGTTCTTTGGTTTTGAGTACATCCTTCTTGGTGATGTCACCTCCGAATTTGCCTGCGATGGTTAGGAAAGCGCCACCGGGCAGTTCAGCCGCTGCTTCAGGATTGGGCGCAGTTACAAAAGAACACATCCCCAGAATGACAAATGCGGCAAGCAATAGATTTTTGATGTTGTTTTTCATGACTTTGCGTTTTAGTGAATTAATTTTAATCCAAACTTACCTCTCTTTGCAAAGCCCAGATGAAGAAGAAGACCAACTCAGCAATTGAGGATAGCAACAGCTCTTTAAAGGGGTATTTTCAGATCAGGCCACAGTTTGGTCGTTGCGCTACCGAAATAGGTTGTTGCTCTACTATGTAGCAGAGATGCTGAGCAATTGGGTTTATTTTGAACATAAAAATTCAAGGCCATCGAAACTACACTACCCATCCAAAAAGCCAACTGGCGGAGCCATTACCCACAGGTGCTTACCCACGTCCTGTTCTGGGTGTTGTACATCGTATCTGAATATTTTGCCAATCTGGTGCACATGTACCCGGGAGAAAACGCGCACTTTTTATGGGCCACACTGTTGTCCTTACCCATGCTGATGGCGGCAACTTATTTCCTGGCGCTGTTTGTGGTGCCCCGCTACCTCGTGCCCAATAAATGGTTTTGGTTTCTGCTATGGGCTTTGGTCGTGGCCGTTTTTGTTTTTTACTCGCGCATCAGATGGCAAGAGCTGGTCAATTTCTTGCGCTCCGATCAATACTACCCGGTCCCGGTCAACAAAATGCTCAAAAACATCATCCGGGATTATTCCATCATCGCCCTGGCGGTGTGTATTTACATCATTGGCGATTACCGGCGCAAACAAAAGCTGAATGAAGAACTGATCAAGGCTAAAGCCGAAGCCGAAATCAAATTGCTCAAAGGGCAGTTGCATCCGCATTTTTTGTTCAACTCCCTCAACAACATCTACAGCCTGGCCCTGTCCAAATCAGACTTGACTGCCGACAGCATTTTGAAGCTCACTGAATTGCTGGATTATCTGGTGTACCGTGCCAGTCTGGATTCCGTTCCACTGGCCAAAGAGGTACAACTATTGGAAAACTACCTTGGCCTGGAGCAATTGCGCTACGGTGAAAAGTTGCAAATCAGCTCCGACATTGAGGTGCAAAACGATGCAATCCATGTAACGCCACTCATCCTGCTGCCCTTTGCTGAAAACTGCTTCAAACACGGAGGAGTGGGTCAGAATGGCGTTTTTCAGGTAGACATTTACCTGCACTCCGACCACCAGCAATTGCTGTTCAAGATGAGCAACAGCAAAAAAAAGGGCAAAGCTCCGCAACATGCCAGCGGTGGACTGGGGCTACCAAACATCCAAAAAAGGCTTAACTTGCTCTATCCCGGGCGGCATCAACTCTTGATCAGCAATACCGAGGAACAGTATCGTGTCGAATTGAGCATCAAATTTTAAGGCGGATGAAGTTCAAATGTTACATCGTGGACGACGAGCCCCTGGCTTTGAACGTGATTGAGCAACACCTGGCCAAGTTTACGCAGTTTGAGGTGTGTGGCAAATCCACCGAGCCGCTTGAAGCATTGGGTCAAATCAAAGTCCTCCAGCCCGATTTGATTTTCCTCGACATCCAAATGCCAGAAATCACCGGCCTGGAACTGATTGAATCCATCCAAAACAAACCCGCCATCATCATCACCACAGCCTACCGGGAATACGCCGTGGAAGGTTTTGAATTGAATGTACTGGATTATTTGGTGAAACCCATTCCTTTCAAACGTTTCATCAAAGCGATTGACAAGTTTTTGGAGCAAAAATTGGCCCATACGCCGGTACCTGTAGTTGCTCCAGTTCTGCCTGTGAATGACCATGCTTTTTTGCTGGTCAAAGCCGAGCGCAAAACCCTCAAAATTGCGCTGGAAGACATTTTATACGTGGAGGGGGTGAAGGACTACGTCAAAATTGTACTCAAAGATCAAAAAATCTTGACCAAAACCTCCATCGGGAATTTTTTCAATGAATTGCCCGCCGAACGTTTTGTGCGCATCCACAAGTCTTTTGTGGTGGCCATTGACAAAATCGAGGCGTATACGGCCCACGATGTGGAGATTCAAAAAATGGAGATCCCCATTGGGCGGATGTATAAGGAGGCGTTTGTGGAGCTGATGGAGGGGCGGTGAACCAGGAAATTTTTGATTGCTTCGCTATTAGATTTTTATTACCTTGTGTTCATTAAAAAATAACAAATGGAAGTCTTAAAACAGCCATTAAGCAATGTTCAATTAGAGTTACTCAAAACTTTTTCACATCAACTATCTGAGAGTGAAATATTGGAGCTGCGTAAAATTTTAGCCCAATTCTTCGCTCAACGAGCCATTCAACTAGCCAATGAGGTATGGGATAAAAATGAATGGACGGACGAAGATGTTGATCGGATGTTAGAAACCAAAATGAGAAAAAAAAGTAATTAAAAGTTGAAAAAGGTTGTTTTAGATACCAATGTATTGCTGGTTTCCATCTCAAATCGGTCTAAACTTCATTGGGTTTTCAAAGGGCTACTTGAAGGGCAATACGTTCTTTGTGTGACTACTGATATTCTTGCCGAATATGCAGAAATCATTGATCAGCATATGGGTGTTTTGGCTAGCGAAAGTGTTCTCGGAACGATTGAAAATTTGTCAAACGTCGAATGGATTACCACCTATTACAAGTTTCATCTACTTAAGGATGAGGATGATAATAAGTTCGTCGATTGCGCGATTGCGGCTAATGCTAGTTTTATTGTAAGCCATGACAAGGATTTCAGATTATTAAAGCCTAATGAATTCCCCTTTATTCGAGTGGTTGATACTACTATTTTTGAACTTGAAATGAACGCTTAATTTACCATTTCCCAGCTTCAAGAAAGAAGCCAGGAAAATTAATTTGTGGTGAAGCTATTGAATCAAATTTTTTGTTTTAACATTTCAATTTCAGCTTCAATAAATCTTTGAAATCTTTCGAACAGAATTTCTACGATTTTTTCTAGGATCACGTTTAATGTTTTCAAGACCTGAACTTGCTGATTTTCATACCCCTTAGCTCCATGAAATAGGTTGCATCTAACTTGGTATAAAAATGTTAAAACGCCTTCCATCCTTCTTTTCAGATTACTACTTTTTAGGTTGTCTAAAATTTTTTTGTCTTCTTTAGGGCTATGCTCCCCTCCTCTGAAAGACACGCCAAATCCTTTTTCATCAAGCATCTCTTCGAGTTTCTTGATATTAAAAACAATCTCAGTTTCTGCGAAAAATTTCAGAAGCTGGCTATTTCCTCTTGATAGTTCATTTACCATACAATTAACTGCCTTTTCTTTATCCCCACGATCTACTATCTGCCCATTTTTCTTTTTTTTCTCTAAAATCCCCATTTTCTCCTTGTTCAGGACAATTACATTGTAAAGAGCATTGTACGTCACAAAACGTGAAAAGAAAAGATCGTAAAAATCAGAAAGTCTTTCATCTTTATAGTCTTTACATTTCTCATTCCATCGTTCATAGAACTGGGTAAACTGCCTTTTTGTAGATTCAAGCTCATTGATTTTTTTCAATACTTCAAATTCTTGTACTTCGTTGTTCATTTTGAATCAAGTTTAAATTAAAAAACTAATTTTTATCTGACTCAAAACTATAATGTCTAATGAAAAGTTCCACGCAAATAAAATTTAACTTTTCACAACAACTCCCCCACCGAATCCGACACCTCAAGCAACGGCCCGTCCGCTAGCCCAAGTCTTTCAACCTGACCAAAACCATCGCGCTGCCGCTAGCTCAACGTCACTATACTTGTACCTAATGGGGAAGACTTGAACTAGAAGGGGTTTGATTTTTTAAAAAAGCCTCTCTATTTTTACGTACCCTTAAAACCATGTTCATGCTCCCACTCCACCTCATCAAGCAATTAAACGAAGCCAATATACCTTTTGAAAAAGTAGAAAAAATGCTCAGTCTGGGCAAAATAATGAAAGTAAAAAACCTCACGAAGCTGGTGGAACACAATAAAGTATGCGACAAAATCTATGTTGTTTTACAAGGCGGGTTCGTGTCTCGTTTTATCGATAAAGAATTAGAAATCGAAAAAACAATCAATTTCTTTTTCAGGGATTTCCATCCATTTATGACTTGTGTGGATAGTTTTTTCTCAGGTACAAAAACACAATGTGAGCTTCGTGCGATCAGTAATGCCGAGGTCATTGAATTTAAAAAGCAAGACATAGAAGCGACCATTTTTCAAGATTTGCAACTTTTTAGGGTTTATCACACTCAGGTCACCACTGCGCTACAAGAAATCAATGATTTTGAAATGAAAATCATTGCCTATTCTTCTGAGCGCCTTTACCATTATTTGATCACGGAATGTCCCATCATTATTCAAAAAGTGCCAGCAAAATACATTGCAGAGTTCATGGGAATTTCATCCGAATGGTTGAGCAAATTAAAACACCGCATCTGAGAGCTTGTTTGGATTTTTTCTTCCTTAAAACCAACATTTTATGAACCTGGCGTCATAAAAAACAAGTTATTCACCTCGGTAAACGCCTTGATTTTTATTTAGCCAGAACCATAAACTATTGATTTTCAGTTTGAAAAAATTCCAAACAAACTCTGATTTCTTGAATTAGTTCAAGGTGAAAAAATACCAGCACCGCTACCTTTGCCTTTGTTGTACACCTAGAAAATCGAATACAATGGCAAAGACATACCTCGGCTACCAGCCGCATGACCATTCAACTGAGTACGCAAAGTATTACGAAGATACCATCCAAGCCCTTCCGGCACATGTGCAGTTGGCTTTGGAAAATTCACCGTTTCCCGCAGGATCTTTGCCTCCTTTTTCAGCGGCACCGGCCTTGCAAAACGAAGGTTACACCAATTTAGAGACAGGCTATTCCATCGAATCCGATGGAGCTTTACACGCGGCAATATTGACCCAAATGCCCGGGGTAAGTCCCCAAATGTGGGATTGGTGGTTTGCCTGGCATGGTTGCAGAGACAGCCGATACAAACTGTGGCATCCAACATCACATGTAAGCGCCCAATGGGAAGATGGAAGAGACGAGGTAGCCTACATTGGTCGCAACTCCATCATCATCGAGTACATTGGTAAAGCGTATACCCAAGGCTCCATTCAATTCAAATCGCCCACCGCATTTGGTTTTAGTGAAGAAGCCACCCATGATCCCTCCAAAGCCGTGTACATCTGTGCCCGAATCGGGCATCAATCACTGCCTGTTGATTTTGGCTATTTGATCCATCAAGTCAGAGCAGTAGAAGGAGGAAGCGAAATGCGTTCGCGATTTTGGGTGGGTGGTCAATACATCCAGCTCCGGAAGGAGGGTACAGTGGCTGAATTGGGGTCCAGTTTGATGCGTAAAATGAGGACTTTGCCAGCCAACTTCGCTCCCGATTTGGTGAAACATTGCTCCGAGGAAATGACCCATTTGGCCACTTTTTTGCCCCAGCTTTATGCCCAGTATCATGTTGGAATCGAAACTTTACATGTTGAAGGGCGGGTCATTGAGCGCAGCGATCGCGATTTTGAAGCTACGGCGATGGGTTCTTTGTTCAACAAAATTGACCCAGGGAAAAGGCCCGCTAAAATTGTCGAGGCAAAATCCGTGCGCGACATCATTGCTACCCTCAAATACGCCAAAGCGCTAGGCAAAAAAGTCACCGTTTGTTCGGGTGGACACAGTTGGAGTGCCAATCATTTGCGGGAGGACAGCATCATGATCATGATGAAACATTTCAACAGTTATGAAATCAACGCCCAGGCAATGACGGCAACGGCAGGCCCTGGGGTAGGTGGCAGCCATTTGTTGTCGGAATTGTACAAACAAAAGCTGTTTTTTCCAGCCGGGCACTGCAAAGGCGTTTGTATTGGTGGCTATTTGCTGCAAGGTGGCTATGGGTGGAACGGCCGAAAAACTGGCATCGCCTGCGAAAGTGTAATCGGAATTGACATGGTCACCGCCGATGGCGAATACATCCATGCCAGCGCTACCGAAAATGCGGATTTATACTGGTCTGCGCGTGGTTCCGGTGGAGGCTTTTTTGGCGTAGTGGTTCGCTTTCACTTGAAATTATTTGCATTGCCCAAATACCAGGCCATGATTGCCCATCAATTTTCCATCAAACATTTAGAAGATGTCTTCAATTGGGCTTATGAAGTAGGCCCCAGCATACCCCAAGCCGTAGAGTTTCAACTCTTGATGAGCAAAAACATGATGAACTTACTGGGGCCAGGGATTGAAGCTGTTGCGCCCATTTTTGCCGATTCCAAAGATGAATTTGAAGAAGCCAAGGCTTTTATGCAAAACAGTCCGATCAAAAAGAAAGCCTTGTTTAAAACACCACCCTTTAATTTTGGCATCAACTTCTTGTATACCAACGTCATGACCCACTACCCTGAAAATCGCCACTGGGGTGTAGACAACATGTGGACCCACGCTCCACTTGAAGATTTGATGCCTTACCTCAAGGAGATTGCGACAACCCTGCCGCCCGCGCCTTCGCACATGTTGTGGTTGAACTGGTACCCCGGAGTAATCCAATCCGACATGGCGTACTCCAACGAAGACAACATTTACCTTGCGCTGTATGCCAACTGGAAAAATGCGGCGGATACTGCCCAATACGGGAATTGGGCGGTGGAGATGATGCAAAAAATGGAACACCTGAGTACGGGTATTCAGTTGGCGGATGAAGGTTTGCACAAAAGAACGTCACCGTTCTTAGCCGAGGAAAACCTCAAGAAAATACAAGAAATCAGGGCAAATCGAGACAAAGCTGGTATTTTCCATGAGTGGCACAGTAGGCCGGAGTTGAAATGATCCTTGTTCCTTGGACTTGAACGAAATAAGAAATAGTATAGCTTTAATTCATCTTTGCAGTATACGCTTGCAACTTGTTTCAACATTAAAAGCCAGCTAATTATGAAAATTTTATTTAAAAGGTGTTTTGATCACCTCAAAAGTAGGGGGGATTGGGTGGGTCCTAGGGGTGATTTTGGGCATAGTTTATTCACTTCTCACAACAACTCCTCCACCGAATCCGCCACCTCCAGCAACTGCCCTGACTCATATACCCACAAAAAGACATTTTCCCGCAATTCAGACATGTCCACTTCGGAGGGCAGCAACACCAGGTAATCACCCCAGCCATTTTCGGCAATGGCCACTGCTAGCGCTGGAAAGCCCGGCCAGGTCCGGGCAATGTTTGTTTCGCTTACTACATGGTTGCAGGTGCGACTGACTCGTTGTTCATCCGCTCCGTCAAAGATAGGAAAAATTGACCAGGAGTGCTCAGTGGTGATGATCTCGCCGCCATTGAATTGGATCATTTTGAGCTGATACAGTGGCGGAAGAAAAAGACCCAATTCACGTTCTGCTTCCACAATGTATTTCGGGTCAAGTAGGAAGGGCATAATCGAAGATTTATAGGGGAATTGAACCACTTGCAAATGTACCTTAATTCACAGTCCTAACGAAGTTTTACCCCCAGTTCTATGAAAAAACATTTACGCACCAATAGCTCATGCTTGCTTCCTCATTGTTATTTCAACAATTTCAGCAAGTGAGTAGATGATAACATTAAGCTACATCAACTTGAGTACCCATGCAGGCACATGGATCAGATGGGAGGGTGATTTTAGTCATCTCCTTTAAGCTATTTCATTGGTGCCCTCGCCCTCAATTTCTTGAACAACAACCTGGTCCTTGCCAAAAAACAAGCGATAAAAAGGTACACTCAGCCCTATTTTTACCAAAAAAAATAAAGCCACACAGTACAAAGTACTAAACAAAATAATCGCAAAACAAATCGACTGGATGATCACCCCATCCACATGCCCCCTTTGCAAAGGCAAAGTAGCGATCACTGCTGCCCCCAAACCCTTCGGAATCATGATCGACATGATGGACTTGTCCAACAACGGAGTATTTTTGGTTACTATCAAACGTACAATGATGATACGGGAAGCATAAAGGACCAACGTAATGATTGCGCCCCACATCAGCCAGTCCAAACGATTGATTTGGATGCTAATGCCGATGAAGACAAAGAAAAAAGTGCGCAACAAAAAGACCAACTCACTGAAAAAATCCTTTTCAATTTGGGATAAAACGATGCTTTGATTGGGAATGATGCGTTCCAGCAATTTGGGCTCAAAATATTGCAAGTTGCCAATAGCGATTCCGAAAGATAAGGCAGTAATGGGCCCGCTAAAATTGAGGTATTCGGTTACCCCGTACAGAATGAACAGAAATGCGGGAGTGGAAAACTTGGTCGATTTAAGGTTAGGAATTTTGTTGAGGATAAACGACCATAAAAACGCCCCGCCAATACCCATCAGCAAAGCAATGACCAAGGAAGCAATAAACTGCGACAGAACGGTACCGGCCTGAATTTCCCCGCTCATCATCAGTCCCAGGATACTCAATGGAATAGCCAATGTAAATACATCAGTTTCTGCCGACTCCATGATTAAAGTGGTGGCCGTTTTAGGCCTTACGTCCACTTTTTTCACCAAACCCACCACTACTGCAGAAGACGTTCCACCTAAAGTTGAGCCTATAAAAAGGCAGGTCAAAATAGGCAAATGCAAAATCAAATAACACATGACCGCTACAATAACCCAGGTGACAAAAAAGCCCAGGGTAGTGATCCCTGCCGATTCTTTAAACGAAGCTTTTACCTCGGAAATCCGCAAATCGGTACCACTTTCGAATAGAATAAAAATGAGTACCAGGTTGCTAAACAAGGGACCGAATTGGCCAAATGAAGTAGGATCAACCAGGTGAAAAATTGGCCCCAACAACATTCCAATCAACATCAAGCCCAGTACATCCGGGATGCTTCTGCGTTCAAAAATGCCATTGAGGTAATGCCCCCAAAATATAAATAAGCCAATGATGATGATGATAATGGAAGTTTGCATCAAGATTACAGTTGTAAAGGCGTTTGTTAAAGCTAAGAATATCTTGTCAAATAAAACTCAAGCACTCAAAATTATTTCAGAAGCCCAACAGGAGAGCACAGGATACCAGCACCCAATGCTTTCATTTATTTTGTAAACATTACCTTTAGGCAAATCAAATAACCTACGTTGCCATGATCGCAAACGAGCAAATCCAATACCACAACCAGGCGCAAGCCCCTGAGCACGAAACCCGTTTGCAGTTCATCGAGGGTGTCCTGGAGCGCAAAGGTTTCAATCCACGACACATCATTGAACAAATTCGCGCTTTTCAGATCGCCATCCCCAGTTGGGCACTCGGCACGGGAGGCACCCGTTTCGGGCGTTTCAGCATCGGAGGCGAGCCCCGCAGTTTGGAAGAAAAAATCGAGGATGTGGGCCTGATCCACCAACTCAATCGCTCGGCCAATTCCATTTCCCTGCACATTCCCTGGGACATCCCCAAAGATGTACCTGCGCTCAAACAATTGCTCAGTCAAAACGGCCTGACCATCGACTCAGTCAATTCCAATACCTTCCAGGATCAAAAAGATCAGGCGTATAGCTACAAATATGGCTCACTCTGTCACACCGAAAACGCCGTCCGCCAACAAGCCATTGAGCACAATATCCAGTGTGTGGAGTACGGCAAACAACTGGATGCCAAAGTATTGACCGTTTGGCTGGCCGATGGTTCCAATTTCCCAGGCCAGCACCACCTGCGTCGTGCCTACCAACGCACTTCCGAATCCCTGGCCGACATTTACAGCGCCATGCCCTCAGACTGGACCATGCTCATTGAGTACAAACCCTACGAGCCCAATTTTTACTCCATGATCATCCCGGATTGGGGTACCTCGTATTCCCTGTGTCAATACGTGGGCAAAAACGCCCAGGTGCTGGTTGATCTGGGGCACCACCTGCCCAACACCAACATCGAGCAAATTGTAGGTCGCCTGATGCACTTTGGCCGTTTGGGTGGTTTCCACTTCAACGGTTCCATGTACGGCGACGACGACTTGACCACGGGCAGCATCAAACCCTTCCAATTGTTCCTGATTTTTAACGAACTGGTGGATGGCATGAGTGACCCTGCGGTGAAAAATCCCAACATTGCCTGGATGATCGACGCCAGCCACAACACCAAAGACCCCATCGAGGATTTGTTGCAATCGGTCAATGGTATCCTTTCGGCTTACGCCCGGGCGCTGCTGGTAGATCGCGCTGCGCTGAGTCAGGCCCAGGAAGAGAACGATGTAGTGCAAGCGGAAGAGTTGTTGCGCGACGCTTTTTTGACTGACGTACGCCCCTTGGTGGCCGAAGCCATGCGCCTGGACGGCGGGGCCATTGATCCACTGGGTGCCTACCGCGCAGCTCAGGTACGGGCCAGCTTGATTGAAAAAAGAGGGAAATTTAGTACCGCAACGGGATTATGAAAACAACGGCTTTTGCGATTTTTGATGTAGGAAAAACCAATAAAAAACTGTTGCTCTTCGATGAGGAGTTTCAACCCATTGAGGAGCACAGCCAGGCTATTCCGGAATCGGTAGACGACGATGGGTTTCCTTGCGACAACCTGAAGCAACTCAACAATTGGCTGTTCGATCATTGGGACAACCTGCGCCATCGCTCCGATTTGTTGCTCAAGGGGGTCAACTTCAGCGGCTATGGCGCAAGTTTTGTGCACATGGATGCACATGGCCAGGCTCTACTTCCTCTTTACAACTACCTCAAACCCTTATCGCCAGCGCTGTTGGAAACTTTTTATGCGGACGTCGCTGCTCAGGACGGACAATCACCCGAGGCTTTTGCCGCTGCTACTTGTTCACCCTCCATGGGCATGCTCAATTCCGGTTTGCAGCTGTATTGGTTGGCCAAAACCCAACCTGAAGTTTTTGCCCGCATCAAAACCACCTTACACTTGCCGCAGTACCTTTCGTATTTACTCTCGGGTGAAAAATTCAGCGATTACACCTCGATTGGTTGCCATACCGCTCTGTGGGATTTTCAGGCTGGTGCCTACCATCCCTGGGTCAAACGTTGGGGTTTGGAAGAAAAACTGGCTCCCATCACCAAAGATTCCATTGCTACCGTGCTGGATGGCATCATGGTTGGCGTGGGTTTGCACGATAGCTCAGCGGCATTGTTGCCTTATTTGCTCAAAGAAAAGGACCCATTTTTGTTGCTCTCTACTGGTACCTGGTGCATCAATCTCAATCCCTTTAATGATGCACATTTGAGTACTGAGGCCTTGCGTTGTGATTGTTTGGCCTACCTCACGCCCAAAGGCAACCCGGTGAAAGCTTCCCGGGTCTTTTTTGGACGAGAGCACGATCACCAGGTTGAGCGTATTGCACAGCATTATGGCCTGGAAGCAGGTTTTTACAAAAAACTCAATGGTCAAGAACAGGTTAGCATTCAATCTGGCTTTTTGCCCGCTTGTATGGAAGGCACAGGACCCATTCCGGGGCAACAAAACGGCAATTGGGATTTTTCAGGCTGCACTGAGGCCATTTCTGCATATTACAGCCTGATGCGGGGTTTGATGGATTTATTAAAAACTTCCATCGAACTGGTGGACAATGGGGTACCCAAGTTTTATGTAGATGGTGGCTTTGCCCAAAATTCCGTCTTCATGAACATGTTGGCCACCGATTTTCCCGATAAACAAATTGAAGCGCTCGAATTCCACCAGGCCACCGCACTGGGTGCGTTGATGCACTTGAAAAATGGGCAGGCATATCAACAATCGAAGCCGCTGTTTATTTAGGGTTCGGTGGTTTGTTGCTCCGAACCCTCGAACCTACGAACTCCCGAACCCACGAACCCTTCACTTGATCGTTGGCAAGCGCCACTGGTAATTCACGGCCAACTGTCGAATGCCGAACACCACAATGATGGTGATGATCATTTTCCAGCGGTAGTCGAGCCCAAATAGCCCCAGCAACAAATAAAACAAGCCACCCAATAAACACACCGTTACATACAATTCAGCCTTGGGTTGAAACACGAGCGGTATTTCGTTGCACAACAAGTCGCGAAGTACCCCTCCAAAAGTAGCGGAAACGGCCCCCATAACTACCGCCACGGCTGGATCAAGCCCCAAGGCCAGGGTTTTTTCCAAACCCAAAACAGTGAACAAACCAAGCCCCAAACTATCAACCCACATAAAGGTACGCGGAAAGCGCAAAATATGGCTGCGGAAATAGTAGACCACGGGCAGGGCAGCGAGGATGGCGAACAAAAAATTGGTGTCCCGCATCCAACCCACGGGGAGTCGGCCAATCATCACGTCGCGAATGGTTCCTCCACCTACCGCAGTGGCCCAGCCGATGATCGCTGCACCAAAAATGTCGAATTTTTTTTCCGCAGCACTCGCCATTCCGCTGATGGCAAAAACGAATGTACCCAGGAGTTCGAAAAAGTAAATGATGTCCATGAAAAAGGCATTTTATGCTTAATTTATGGGCATGAAAATGAAATATGTGTTTCGCACCTCGCCTTCGGCGATGCACGAACATTTTTCAGCCACAAATCACACAAATTTTCACAAATTAAGGACGAACCTTGTTCGTCTCGGTAGCACAAACGCAAGTTTGTGCCTCAATTTGTGAAAATTTGTGTGATTTGTGGCTGAATTTCTAAAAACACTCCACCGCAGGTGGGGTGGTACTTTTACAAATCAACCACTACTCATACAACCATAAACCTTTTTCAACACATGAGATCGCTCTACCTACTACTTTTACTGCTAGGCTTTACCATAAGCGCACACAGCCAGCTTACGGTCAATAGCCTTACTTGTGAACACCTCGTCAACCCCATGCCCCTGGATGCCAGCAAACCCCGCCTCAGCTGGAAGTTGAACAGTCCACAGCGCAACATCCTGCAAACCGCCTACCAGATTCGGGTGGCGAGCGCGGCAGATTTTGGCAAAAAAAGCCTGATCTGGGACTCGGGCAAACTGAGTTCCGCGCAATCCATCCTCCAGGAATACGCTGGGCCAGCGCTGCAAAGTGCCAAACGTTACTACTGGCAAGTCAAAGTCTGGGACAACCAAAACCACGAATCCCTCTGGAGCGAAACCGCCTGGTGGGAAATGGGCTTGCTCAAACCCGAGGATTGGAAAGCTTCCTGGATTGAACCCGAATTGACTGTTGATACCAAATCGATGCCCCCGCCACCTTTGACGCGTAAAGAATTCAGCCTGAGCAAAAAAATCCAGTCGGCTCGCTTATACGCCACCAGCCATGGCCTCAATTTTATGGTCATCAACGGGAAAAAAGTGGGCGAAGATTTGTTTACGCCCGGATGGACGGCTTATCAGGATCATTTGCAATACTTCGTATACGACGTAGGCAATATGCTCAACCAGGGGGCTAATGCCATGGGTGCAGTACTTGGAGACGGCTGGTACCGGGGCTATCTCGCCTGGGAAGACAACCGCAATGTATATGGAGAAAAGTTGGGGCTACTGGCACAACTGATCGTCACGTACACGGATGGTTCTCAACAAATCATTGGTACCGATGCCTCCTGGAAAGCACAGAACAACAGCGCCATCCGCATGGCCGATTTGTACAATGGCGAAACCTATGATGCCCGCATGGAAATCCCCAATTGGTCCAAACCAGGCTTTGACGATAAGGCTTGGTGGGCGGTTAACGTGGTCAGCTTTCCTAAAAATAACCTCATCGCCCCGCAAGGACCACCGGTTCGCCGCATTCAGGAGCTCAAGCCTCAAAAAATCATCACCACGCCACAGGGTGACAAGGTCATCGATTTTGGGCAAAACATCACAGGATGGATCCGTTTTAAAGTCACTGGCCCAGCTGGAACAAAGGTGACCATCCAACACGCCGAAGTATTGGATAAAAAAGGCAATTTTTACACGACCAACCTGCGCCACGCGAAGTGTGAACTGAATTACACCCTCAAAGGAGTTGGAGAAGAAACTTTTGAACCGCATTTTACCTTCATGGGGTTTCGCTACATCAAAATCATCAACTATCCTGGTACTTTGAGCGCCGAGAACTTTACGGCGGTAGTGATCCACAGCGACATTAAAAAAACAGGGGACTTTACTTGTTCCAACCCCCTGCTGAACCAGTTGCAGAGCAACATCCAATGGGGTCAACGTGGCAACTTTTTGGATGTGCCCACCGACTGCCCCCAACGCGACGAACGCCTGGGCTGGACGGGTGATGCGCAGGCCTTCTCCCGCACTGCCGCCTACAACTATCAGGTGGCGGGCTTTTTCAACAAATGGCTGAATGACCTGATTGCCGATCAGGGTGAAAACGGCGGCGTGCCCCACGTCATCCCCGATGTGTTACAACGCAAAGACAAAAAGAACCTCAGCGGCTCTGCAGGTTGGGGCGACGTGTGTACCATTGCGCCCTGGAACATGTACCTCGTTTACGGCGACCAGCGCCTGCTAGAGCGGCAATACAACTCCATGGAAAAATGGGCGGCCTGGATCACCAGTTTAGCGCCCGATGGTTTGTGGAAAGGGAGTAGCCACTTCGGTGACTGGCTGTTTTATCAGGCCCAAATCAGTAGCCCAAGTGAAAAAAGTGGTTACACCGATCCTGATTACATCGCCACCGCTTTTTACGCCAATTCGGTGGACATCTTGCGCAAAACGGCCCAGGTTTTGGGCAAAAAAACGGATGAAGCCAAGTACGTTGCCTTGTTTGACAAAATCAAAAAGGCCTTCAACCACGAATACGTGGCGGCTTCGGGGCGCACCATTTCGGATTCTCAAACTTCGTACGTACTGGGTTTGAATTTCAATTTGTTTGAAGAAAAAGCCCGGGCTGCGGCTACGGCGCAGTTGGTGCGCGACATCAAATCACGGGGCAATCACTTGTCTACAGGGTTCCTGGGCACACCCTACCTTTGCCATGTTTTATCCGACAATGGGCATACCGAGGTGGCGTACAACCTCTTGTTTCAGGAAAGCTACCCATCCTGGTTGTACCCTGTCAAAATGGGCGCTACCACCATCTGGGAGCGTTGGGACGGCATCAAGTCGGACAGTACCTTCCAGGACGCCGGCATGAACTCCTTCAACCACTACGCCTACGGTGCCATCGGCGATTGGATGTACCGGGTAACGGCGGGCCTGGAAATCGGGCAAGTGGCCTACAAACACATCCTGATCCAACCCCAGCCTACGGCCAAATTGAACTTCGCCAAGGCTTCGTTCCAAAGCAGCTACGGCGAGATCGTTTCGGGCTGGGAACGCCAGGGAGAAAAGATCAAACTGACGGTCAAAATTCCGGCGAATACCACGGCTACGGTGACGCTACCGACGAAGGATGCGGGTGCGGTGCGCGAAGGGGGAAACCCGGTGGCGAATGCGAAGAGTACGGTGAAGGGGGTGGTTGTTGAAGTGGGGAGTGGGGAGTATGTGTTTGAGTTTTAGGGTGATGTTGGGTGCATAAACTATAGCCATGAGCAGTGAGAAATACCAAGCATTTTTTTGCAGCTTCGCTGCTTTAATTTAACCACGACGTACACGACGACCACTACGTTTATGCGCTTCGCGCTTTTTGAGGCTTCGCCTCTTTTTGCTAAAAGCGACGCAATTGGAAAACGGATGGAACGGATTTAACGGATGAGAACGGATTTTGACTCGCCTTCGGCTTGTCCTTATCCGCCGCAGGCGGAAAAAATCCGTTCTCATCCGTTCTCATCCGTTAAATCCGTTTTTCCATCCTGCCGCTTTGGTTGAATTAAATTGAGCAGCGAAGCTTACCAGGGAAGATCAAATCAAGAACAAAAAAGCATTGACCCCAATTATCCCCATTGTGTTGTACCAAGGAAAGAGGAAGTGGGTAAAAAGGGATGTATATGCTTACTTTGATAAAAAAAACTGCCAGCCAGTTGTCGCCCATTTTGCCCCAATTTTGATGACCAACAATTTATTTATGCACTATTGCATACTTAATTTTTCTTCCCTCCAAACCACCACCCGTCCAAGCTCCACTTCCCCGCCCCACTAAACAAAAACAACACCCCAAACAGCACGAACATAAACGGATGCTGCTCTTGGTACCAAAACCTCCCTTCACCCACGAAGAAGGTCACATACGCCAGTGTACCAATACAAAGCAAGGCTCCCACACGTGTGAATAAGCCGAGCGTCAACAAAATTCCGGAAATCAGTTCTGATGACTTTCCAGCGTACACCATCAATTTTGCCAACGGCCCTTTAAAAGCATCCCAACCGGCATAGCCCGTCATCAATTCGGCGTTGAACACCTCCAGACCATGGTAAACCATCAACAAGCCGAGGATAATGCGCAGGATGGCGAGTATAGTATCGAGATAGATGGGCGAAGGAGAGAAAAAGGAGTGCATGGTTTGAGGTATTTATTTGCAATAAGTTAAAGGTACATCATTGCCGTATACGCTGGATTGGACTTTAGCTAAAATTCCTGTACATTTCAATAAAATTCGCCACATGACCCAGACCCACACCAGATCAAACCCGTTCAGTTTCATTGTATTCCTGTTTTTTAGCGCCAGCATCCTGAGCAGTGCGGAAAAGTGCAGCCAATCCGCCCCAGCAGTCAGCAGTACCGAGCTCGCCAAACCCGTGGATGAACTCCTCTTCAGCCACATCAAGGGACTGGGCGACATCTACGCCAGAGACGAAATCTGGAAGGGATACGCTTATAATAGCTACCACCAATACCTTGTGCATTTTACCGAAAAAGGCCCCGACCGCGCCTTTGTGATCAATCCGCCAACTCCACCCAAAGGAGCGATCCGCCTAGATGCCAACGAAGGCAAAGGGCTGGTGATCTACCGCTACGACCTACGCATGAAAGAGGCCTACGATCTCGTCTTCGGCCCCGACGGCAATGGCACCTTTGAGTTTACTTTCGACATCGCGGGCAACAACTATTACCTCCAGGCCTACTCCGACGACCTGGCCGAAGGCTCGGGCGACACCTCACGGGCAGTGTCTTTTTCAACCCATGAATTGTTTCACCGCTACCAGGACAATTGGGAGAACGTGCCCGATTCCAAGCAGGATTTTGACAATTTTCCCCTGACCGTGGAGTTATTGGAACTCCAAATCCTTTGTCAGGAAATCATGAAAGAATTGCCCAGCTATCCCAGTGAAATTTCCGCCTTGAAAAAAATCTTGCGCCAATACGTGGCCATCCGCAGCAAAGAAATGGAACTGGACCCCACGCCCGATCAGCTCATCCGCAACCATGAATTGTACCAGGAACAAATGGAGGGTTCACCCAAATACATCGAAACGATGGGCAACCTGCAGTTTTTTACCCAATCCACCGTTCCCGTCCATTTCAGCTATTCCATTTTTGAGTTTTCAATCGAAACCAAAGCCGAGGTCAGGGGCATGATGGGGCAGTCGGTGTATTATGGCACTGGGCCAAGTGCCATTTACATCCTTGATCGATTGGGTGTAAACATCGAAGCGATGGAACAGGGTAAAACGCCTTACGACCTGGCCAAAGCCTACCTGAACATGAGCAAATCGGAGCGTGATCAGGCCTTGCGGGAAGCAAAAATGATCAAAAACTGGTCGGAGATTCAAGCGAAAGCTAGAGAATGGATGGCCTTGAGGTAGGTAGAAAATTTCCCTAGAATTCTATCTTTTTGTACCTTCCGGCTGAGAATCGCACTGATTCTTTCATTCGACTTGTTCCTATTACTTCAAAAACCTACACCATGAAAAGACGCGCTGCAATGAAAAGCCTCGGAGTGGCTCTCGGCGGCTTGGTAGCACTTCCAGCCTGGGCGAACAGCTGGACACCCGATTCCGTTGGCAACAGTACTTTATTGGCCCTCAATGATGAAATTTTATTGGCCGAAATTGTGGAAACCTTCATCCCGGAAACCAACACGCCGGGAGCAAAAACACTCAAAGTACAGCAGTTTGTCCAACGCATGATTCAGGACTGCTACGACGATACCGCCAAAAAAACCTTTACACAAGGCTTGCTAAAAACCGAGGAGCTGGCGCTCAAAGCCAACAACAAACCTTTTGTGCAATGCAACGCCAAACAGCGCAGCGATTTATTGCTTCAAATGAGCAATGATACGGCTACTAAGCCTTTCATCGGCCTGGTCAAAAACCTGACGATCCGCGGGTACACCAACTCCGAGTATTACCTGGTCAATATTGCGAAGTACAATATCGCGCCAGGATTTTACAATGGTTGTGTACCCGTTGGTTGAGAAAGTTGAGGAGGTTTAGGCTACCGCAGCGACTTGGGCAAGGGCATTGTCAAAATCGCTGCGGTAGCCTCAACTCCTCAACCTCCTCAACTCTTTTTTCACCCAAATCAGACGCAAACAATGTCTAACCTCACCATAGATTCCATCAAAAAACGCAGCTTCGACGCCATTGTGATTGGCTCGGGCATCAGCGGAGGATGGTCGGCCAAAGAGCTGACCGGCAAGGGCTTGAAGACCCTCTTGCTGGAGCGCGGCCCCAACGTAGAACACATCAAAGATTATCCCACCACCAATATGAACCCCTGGGAGTTTGAACACGGCGGGCAAATCACCAAAGAAATGCGGGATGCCAATCCCGTCGCCAGTCGTTGTTATGCGTTCACTGAGAGCGCGGCGCACTTTTTTGTTAAAGATGCTGAGCATCCCTATATCCAGGATAAGCCCTTCGACTGGATTCGGGGTTATCAGGTGGGCGGAAAATCGCTCATGTGGGCACGAGGTACCCAACGTTGGTCGCAATACGATTTTGATGGCCCAGCCCGTGATGGATTTGCGGTGGAATGGCCGATTACCTACGCGGAATTGGCACCTTGGTACAGCTATGTGGAGATTTTTGCGGGTATTTCCGGCAACAAAGATGGCTTAGCCCAATTGCCCGACGGGGAGTTTTTGCCACCACATGAGCAATCCTGCGTGGAAAAACACTTCACCCAAACGATGGCCAAAAAATACAACGGCGCCCGCCCCATCATCATTGGGCGTTGTGCGCACTTGACCCAGCCACAACCCATCCATTTGCAGCAGGGCCGGGGCAAATGCCAACACCGCAACATCTGTGAGCGCGGGTGTCCTTTTGGCGGGTATTTCAGCAGTAACTCCTCGACCATCCCCTGGGCGAAACAAACCGGAAAATTGACCTTGCAGCCCGACTCCGTGGTGCATTCCATCATTTTTGACGAAAAGAAAAACAAAGCGACGGGTGTACGGGTGGTAGACGCCAACACCAAACAAATGACGGAGTATTACGCCAAAATCATCTTCGTCAACGCTGCCACGATCAATACCAACCTCATTCTGTTGAACTCCAAATCCAGTCGTTTCCCGAATGGTTTGGGCAACGACAACGGGCTTTTGGGCAAATACATCGCGTTCCACAACTTCCGCACCACCATGTCCGCCGAATACGAAGGCATGTTGGACAGTACCACTGCGGGCAGTCGCCCCAATGGCAGCTACATCCCGCGTTTCCGCAACGTGTTCAAGCAGGAAACCGATTTTTTGCGTGGGTATGCCTCCGGGTTCAGCGCCAGTCGCATGACCTACAACGATACTTCGGGAATAGGGGAGGACTTGAAAAACAGCTTGTCGGTCAAAAAATTCGGCAACTGGCGGGTAGGCTCACACATGATGGGCGAAACGATTCCGAAGGAAAGCAATTACGTGGCGCTCGACGACAAACAGACCGACGCCTGGGGTGTTCCGCTCCTCAAAGTATCCGTGGCCTATGACGACAACGACGAAAAGATGATCAAAGACTTCCACGAGCAACTCACGGAGATGTACACGGCGGCGGGTTTTACCAACATCCGCACCCACGACAATCCGAATAAGGCTCCCGGACTGGACATCCACGAAATGGGCGGTGTACGTATGGGCAAAGACCCTAAAACCTCTTTGCTCAACAAGTGGAATCAACTGCATGCTTGCAAAAACGTGTTCGTGACCGATGGCGCTTGTATGACCAGCAACTCTACCCAGAATCCCTCGCTGACCTTTATGGCAATTACAGCAAGGGCAGCGAATAACGCGGTGGAAGAGTTGAAGAAAAGGAATTTGTAAACTAAAGGCTTGCCGCCCTGCCTCCAACATTGGCGAATAGGGCTGAGAATAGGAGGCAGGGACAGCAAGCTCCAACTTGATACTACTCGCTCATTTTAACACTAAAGCCAAGCTCTAAAGCAAAATACCAAATGCCTTTGCCCGCATTGGGCAACGCATGCATCAACTGTGGCTTGGCATATATAGACAAGGGGATTCCTTTGTTCACACTAAGGTCTTTGCCAAAAGTTGCAAAGTAATTGCTGATGAAATAATGGTAACCTGCGCCAATTTGCTCGATTTCGCCGCTTGTATCAAAATCGTACACCCGGGGCACCCGAGTGTGCATGTAGCCTGCCCCAATGCCCAACGCAGTGTAATTCCCCTTGGCATTTTGCCGGATATAGCTGAGCTCTGGCAGCACAAAAAGCCCGGTTTGGTAATCCTGGTGGTAATAAAACCCCAACTGCGGGCTCAAATCGAGCCTTTTATCCAGCACTTTTTCCTGGCCCTTGCGCAGCATTTTACGTTGCTCCCATTGATGCAAAGGGAAACTGATGCCCACTTTTAGTCCAGGGTGGGTGATCGTTTCACCAAAATAGGCCAGCGAAATGGCACTTTGAGCTCCAAGTACACCCGCGGTGGCCAAAAATGCGATTACAATCAGGTGTTTCATTGGATGAAGGATTTAAGGATTTGATTGAATTCAGCAGCCTGGTGCAAAAAGGAATCATGCCCGGCTTCATCGATGATTTTGATTTGTTTTTCAGGGGAAGGGATTTTTTCAAAAACGTAGCTCAGTTCTTCAGGCACACAGATGTCATCATAGCGGCCGGTGATGAGCAAAACTGCTTGCTGATCGATTTTTGACAAACGATTGATCAGCACATAATCCTCCTCTTCTTGCAAAATGAGGCTGCCAATTCCCTTGTCTTCAAAATCTTTGCGGAGGTAAGCTGGAATGGGGTTGTATGGAGAAAAAAAGATGGCTTTAAGATAGTCCCGGACCTTCACATTTTTTTCCGCATAGTTGGGATAAACCAGTTCCTCGATGTATTCATTCCATTGCTGCATCAGTTGATAAGGAGCATCTCCGGGTATTTTTTCGATCACGGGTGTTTTTTCCAACCATTTTAATACCTCGTTCCAGCGCTCGACTTTGCGGTTGCGGCTGATCTCCAGTTTTGCGGTATTGAACAGGAAGGCTCGTCGGAATTGCCAGCGCAGGCTGGCCGTACTGACATCGGTTGTTACTGGCGCATTCAAGGCGATGTATTTTTGAGGGATTCCAGATTGCCCATATTCAATCATGTACCGCAAGGTCAAACCACCTCCAAAACTGTGGCCCATCATGATGATTTCTGCACCATAGGCCTTTTTTAAAAACGCGGCGACCTTGTGCAAGTCTTCGATGTAAGTCTGCAGGATGTTCTGGCCAAAGTCAAAATTTCCCTGACGGTTTCCGGTGCCCCTTTGTTCGTAATAGGCAATGGCGTAATCCTTTTCAAGCGTGTTTTTCCATTCGGGATAATCTACCGTGGCAAAATCCAAGGTATTGCCAGCCGGGCCACCTTGAACATACAGGATGATTTTTTTGCTGGCCGTGTTGCCACGGAGCAGTACCGGAATGAGGTAGTCCCCATTTTTTACATGGAAAAAGGTTTTTGAGGCAGTATCTACTTCAAATGTTTCTTTGGAACAGTTACAAAGGAGGAAAGCCAGGATGCTCGCCAGTAGCATGAATTTTTGCATTGACTGTTGATTTGACTATTGATTGAGTAAATCGAAGCTACCCACAGCCCGAGGGCCATGGGTACTCCGCAAAAGCGTTCCAAACGCGACTATTCATGGGTTAACCTAAAACAGATGTCTAGCACTTTTTTTCCTTTTACTGGGATGCCAAAATTGGATGCCGGAGTCCAACAAGGCATGGTGTAAACCAGGTTTATCGCCGCCTCATCACAGCCAAAACCGAGCCCTTTGAGCAACCGGGCTTTGGTCACCTGGCCTTTTTCGGACACATAGACCAACACGCTGACCGTTCCTTCGATGCCGTTTTCCCGAGCCAATTGAGGGTAAATGGACTTGCCTTTTACATAATTGTCCCAATCATCAAAATGTGGTGGATGTTGACCTGCTGCTAAATCAACTTTCAGCGAATCCACGGTACATTTCCTTGGGCAATGCCGATCGGTGCAGCTTTTAGCGTACGATTCAGGTAGCAATGGAATAAAATCTTGCCCTTTGCTAAGGGGATAAAAAAGTGAAAAGGCAAACGCCAAGAGCAAAAAACATTTTCTCATAACATGTCGGGTTTTGGTAAAAAATTGCGGGTACAAAGGTGAAGGCTGGGCTATTGACAATCTTGCATTTTTCGGACAACTTGCAGGATCTTTTGGTCAAGGGACAGGATTTGCTGGACATTGCCAGGATTTTTCGGACTTTCTGCAATTTTTAGCCAGCCAATTAGGCGCAATACCTTGTCTTCTACGTTGTACTAAGACCCATTTTACTTAGCCATGAAACAACCCAAAACACACCTGACGCCTCTATTTCGAACATCCACGCTGTTCCTGTTGTGGATGCTACATACCGTGTTGCTTCAGCCAGACCAAAGCTTTGCACAGGTTCCAATCGAATCGATTTCCATTCAGCAGGGCCTTTCCCAGGGCATGATTTATGACATTCTACAGGACCGAGAGGGTTTCCTGTGGTTTGCCACCAAAGACGGACTCAACCGCTTCGATGGCTATAGCCTCAAAGTATTCAGCAACGAGGCCTACAATCCTCATTCCCTTTCCGGCAACAGCATCCTGAAATTGTTTGAAGACCACCAAGGCCGGATTTGGGCGGTAACGGACAACGAAGGTTTGAATGTTTACGACAAAAAAACGGGGCGTTTCCAGCGGATTCAACACGACCCCCAAAAAAACACAGGTTTATCCAGCAATCAGATCCGCTGTATTGCTGAAGATGCAGTAGGCAACATTCTGGCCGCAGCTGATGGCGCCGATCTGAACATAATCAGGCTCGCTGGTGATTCTTTTGAAAAAAACACAGCACCAAAAATCCAGCAGATAACCTTGCCGAAACACCTGAATGTGACGGGTATTGCCAAAGACAGTAAGGGCCGGGTTTGGATGGGGGGGGATGACCATTGCATCTACCAGTTTGATACCCAAACCTTTCAATTGCGCAAAGCCATTGAGGGGTATTCGTTCGAGGTAGCTTACGCCAATTCCGATGGTAGCTTGTGGGCCAGCGACCAAAACCATTCCCCTTTTCATTGGGATGGGAAACGTGCTGCACCACTTTTTGAGCACTTGAGCCAGGTTTTTGACCTGCAAGTTGCCCCTGATGGCAAGCTGTGGTTGATCAAAGGCAGCAGTTTATATGGCCTGGATTTGCTACAATGGAAGCCAGGCAAACCATTGAAATGGAGCACAGCGCCTTTTTTTACCCAAATGAAAGCGCCTTTAAATGCGTTAGTCAATGCGCAAAAAGAGGACCAGTTTCAAGCCAAATTACTCGCCCTGGATTTAAGTGCACCTTTAACTTCACTGGCCATCGACCGCTCCAGCATGGTTTTAGCGGGTACTCATGAC